>Ga0308009_10000972_pt1 | contig 18126 bp, 16 predicted proteins | sample Neamet127_FD_203134 | JGI IMG/M metagenome (GOLD analysis project Ga0308009, IMG submission 203134) | Marine microbial communities from water near the shore, Antarctic Ocean - #127 | ecosystem: Environmental > Aquatic > Marine > Unclassified | place: Southern Ocean | collected 2014-07-24
GTCACGTAGCGGACTCGATCACGACGCTGCGCCTGCACTTGAGCGTCGCACTCGCAAGCGCTCTGGGGCACTGCCCTCATTGCAAGTGGGTAAGTCGAAAATTAAATTTATGACACAGTAAGACTAGTGCACGGGTACCGGCAACAACTGCGGAAGTACCTGCCTTTGCTTCCGCGCCGACCCAGCCCGCAGCGCTTTCCAGTCCGCGGGCAGCCGCCTTGAGTTCGTAGCCGGCCTGGTTATATTCCTTGCGCGCCCACGATTCAGCCGCCTTGGTGCGATGCGCCAGGGCGAGCGCGTGGTTGGCGTTGGCGAACGCCTTGTCCATGGCCTGGTCCTTTTCCTGTTGATCTATCGGGTTTGAACGTTGCGGCGTTGTCTTTGTCCGTGCGTCCTACTTCCAACTTTATGCCTCGGCCTACAAAAGTAAGCGCCCGAAAGTCATGATTTGGACGTTGCACAGGTCACGACTTCGGGGTGACTTTGGTCATCAGCTTGGCCGGACGCTGTCAAAGCTGGAAGCCGATCCACAGCACCAGTCCCTCGCCGAGGTCGCGCCACAGACCGGGCGGCTGCGCCACATACGGGTGGGCCGCACTACGTTCGAGATCGAACCACGCGGTGTAGCGGGCGATATCGCCGGCGTCATGAAAGGCCACCATCAGCTCGTAGTTGAGGAACAGGCTGCGGCTGTCGAGGTTGGTGGATCCCACCAGTGCCAGCACCTCGTCGATGACGGCGACCTTGGCGTGCAGCATGTGCGGCGCCAGCCAGACGCGCACCCCCGCACCGCTCAGCGCGCGCAGAGAACGATGCCGCACGATATCGGCGAGGCGATGGTTGGAGCGGGCTGGCAACAGCAAATCCACTTGTAAGCCCCGCCTTGCCGCCAGGCACAGCGCCATCAGCAAGGCGTCGTCGAGCACGACGTAAGGCGAGACAAGCGCTATGCGTGAGCACGCGCGGTAGGCGGCGCTGACGAGCAGCGCGTGCACGGTGTCGTCGGGTTGGTCAGGGCCCGAGGCGATGACTTGTCCGGCAGGCTCACCCGGTGATGCGACAGGGGCCGCCCTGGCGTCCGCCGCCGTCGAAGCGCCAGTTGCCGGCGCTTCGGCCCCCGCCGCGAACACCCAGTCGCGCTGGAACAGATTGGCCGCTTGCCGGGCCAGCGGGCCTTGCAGATCGAAGCTCAGGTCGCGCCACGCCACGCGACCGGGCTGACCTTCGAAATACTCGGCGGCGAGATTGCGCCCGCCGCACCACAATCGCTCGGCCGCGTGGCCGGCGTCGGCCACCACGAGCTTGCGGTGGTTGCGCAGATTCGTGCGGCCTTTCAGGGGAGAGTGCAAGGGGGGCACGAAGAGCTTAACCTGCACACCCGCGTGCCTCAACGCGGACAGATCGGGCCGCCCGCCCAGTAGGCGGCCCACCCCGTCGAGCAGCAGCCGCACCCGCACACCGGCGTGAGCCCTGGTAGCCAGATGGGCGCTCACCGCCGCACCGACCGCATCGCGTCCGAGCATGAAGGTGCACAGGTCCAGGGTGTGTTGTGCGCCATCGATCACCTCCAGGAGTGCTCGCAGTGACTCTGAACCATTGGCGTGAACGCCTAAGTCTCGGTACCTTGAGGGGCGCGGTTGTCCCAGCGCAACGGCCACCTCGGCTGGCCAGGTGCTGTCATCGTTAGTGGGCGGCGCGGCGCGGGTGGGCAGCGATGAATGGGGGGTGCGGGGGAGTTTGCGCGTGCCGAACAGCAAATACAGCGGCAGCGCGGCGTAGGGCAACAGCAGCATAAACAACACCCACCCGATCGCAGCGGATGGATGGCGCCGTTGCTGTAGCACGTGGGAGGCCACCACATACACGACTAGCCCAACGACGGTGAGCAGCCCGTGCAGCGAGAGCCAATGCGAGGCAGTCAGGATGGGCACGCGCGCGGCATAGCGGATGACGAAACGGTTCTAATCGCCGCGCCGTTGGCGCACCGACATCACGGCCAACTCGGTGCGCGTGTTGGCGTGCAACTTTTCCATGATGCGACTGACGTAGTTCTTGACCGTGCCCTCGGCCAGAAACACCGCATTGGCGATCTTCTTGTTGCTCTTGCCATCGGCGATGAGCTGTAGGATATTCTCCTCCTTGTCGTTGAGCGGGTCGATCATGATCTTGGGCGAATTGATGATCGCCATCACCATGAGCCCGGACGCAACCCCGATCATGCCCAGCGTGACAGCACCGCCGCTCTGGGCGGCAACCACCCCACCCCCTGCGGCGACGAGAACCAGCAGGAAGGTGCCCCAAGTCTCGGCGAAGAGACGACGCCACTCGTGCACTGGTTCCAGGAAGTCTGGAGACACCTGCTTCTGAACCATCCGTTCCTGCTGCGCCGCGCTATGTTGGCCTGTGCGAAATGTTGTCATATACCTCCCGATTTGTTGCTACATCAGTCTTACTTCGCAAGTTGTTTGCGGATAGCCTGCAATTCCTGCCGGCGTTTTGCGTCGGTTTCGGGGTAGTGCATTTTAAGCGCCTTAAAAGTATCGAAAATAATCTGAGAAATAATCAGCCGCGCGTTCTCCTTGTCGTCGGCAGGAACGACATACCAGGGCGCATCGCGCGTGCTGGTGGCGCTCAGACATTCCTCGTAGGCCAACATGTAATCGTTCCAGAACTTCCTTTCCGTAATGTCGGCAAGGCTGAATTTCCAGTTCTTTTCCGGTTCATCGATGCGATCAAGGAAGCGCTTGCGCTGTTCCTCCTTGGACAGGTGAAGAAAGAACTTGATGATCCGCGTGCCGTTACGGGTGAGATGCTCAAGTCAACAATGGAACGATAGCGCTCCTGCCAGATCGTTTTCTCGTCGAACAACTCATCCGGCAGGCCTTCGCTGCGCAGAATTTCCGGATGCACGCGAACGATCAGCACCTCCTCGTAATAGGACCGGTTGAAGATGCCGATCCGGCCGCGCTCCGGCAGACACTGGGTGGTGCGCCAGAGAAAATCGTGCTCCAGTTCTGCGGCGCTTGGATGCTTGAAACTGAATACCTGACAGCCTTGCGGATTGACGCCGGACATCACATGCTTGATGGCGCCGTCTTTTCCGGCGGCATCCAGCGCCTGAAAAATCAGTAGCACGGCATAACTGTTGGATGCGTATTGCAGTTGTTGCAACGTGCTCAGTTGCGCAACATGCTCCGCCAGGAGTTTTTGATACTGCTCCTTGGACGGGTAGACCGGCTTCACCATGGTCGGCCACTTCTTGAGTTTGACCTTCTTGCCTGCCTGCACACGGAAATCTTCAGAATTTATTTTCATGCAGTAGTGTCCGGTTTAAATGAGCCAGCAAGGCTGCGAAGCCAATACTGACGGGGGCTTCAAGCGATTCATGGGTGTCCACGATTTGAATTTCAATTTGAACATTTGCGATGCTTTCAGGTTTACACAACCTGGGTGAACGGCTGGCATCGATTCTTGGGCTGGCGTGTCCGATCCAAGATGAACCGTTCTGCGGTGTCCATATCCGATGTCGTCAAGCTTTCTGTAGGCCGGTGATCCGTCACTATGAATCACCGCGCCGGGACGAATCGACTCCCTGACAAAAGGCATCAGGGGCTCATGATCGCCATTCTTACTCATAAGTCAAAACTATAGGCGACAGTTGGATGTTTAAAGAACTGCCTGACCAGTGCTGGGTTTTCCTTGATCTTGGTCAGTTCCTCATCAACCTGCGCCTGCATTTTCTCGCCAGTCTTCAGCGGTCCTCGCTTGCTGGCGCTGCGCTTGGCGTGGCTCCACGCCAACTCATCGGGTTCAGATCCGGCGCGTAGCCCGGCAGGAAGTGCATCGTCAGTTAGCCGTGCGTGCTGCCAAAAGACATGCAGCATTCGTGCCGCTATTTGTTCACAGGCCCTGAGTCCGGTGCCAGGTCAGTGGCGACTGGCAGCGGTGTGGTGCAGGTGTGGCCGGTGGCCTGCAATAATGGGTGCGCAGCCCGCGAGAACCGCCTTTTCCGCAGTTTTCAAGCCTTTTAGACCTGTAGCCCTTTCGGGCTGTGCCTGAGTAGCTATCAAAAACAGAGCATCACGGATGGTCTGGACCTCCGGGCTGTTGTGCTTCACCCATTGCCCCCTTGTGCAGACGGACTTTTCTTGAACGACCTGGCTTCTTCTTCCACTTCCCCGCTGCGTGTGGCCGTCATTGGCGGCGGCCCCGCCGGCCTGATGGCTGCCGAGGTGCTGGCCAGCGCTGGCGTGCCCGGACTACAGGTTCAGGTTTACGACGCCATGCCTTCAGTGGGCCGCAAGTTTTTGCTGGCCGGCAAGGGCGGCCTCAACCTCACACATTCGGAAGGGCCCGAGGCTTTTCTCGGTCGTTATGGCGAGCGCAGTGCGCAACTACAGCCGCTGCTGGCCGCCTTCGGCCCGACCGAACTGCGTGCCTGGGCGCAGGCGCTGGGGGTGGACACCTTTGTCGGCAGCTCGGGCCGGGTGTTTCCCAAGGACATGAAGGCCGCGCCGCTGCTGCGCGCCTGGCTGCAGCGCCTGCGCGCTGCCGGCGTGAAGTTCGCGATGCGGCATCGCTGGCTGGGCTGGGCAGAAGATGGTTCGCTGAGGTTTGAAACACCGGCCGGCGAGGCAAGCTTCCAGGTCGACGCGGTGGTGCTGGCGCTGGGCGGCGGCAGTTGGGCTCGGCTCGGCTCGGACGGCGCCTGGGTGGCGCTGCTGGCTGCGCGCGGCGTGGCCGTGGCGCCGCTGCAACCGGCGAACTGCGGCTTTGACGTGGGACCGGAGCCGCACGCGCTGGCAGTCGCGCAGCAGGGCGAAACCCGCCGCGAGTTTTTCCGCGAGTTGATCGGCCAGGGCTCGTCCCAGCAGCCGGGCTGGACCGACCATTTCGCCAGCCGCTTTTCCGGCCAGCCCTTCAAATCGGTGGCCATCAGTTTCGCCGATTCGCAGGGCCGCAGCTTCAGCCGCAAGGGCGAGTTTGTTGCGACCGCCACCGGCGTGGAAGGCAGCCTCATCTACGCTGCCTCCAGCTTGCTGCGCGATGAAATTGTGCTGAACGGCAGCGCCACCTTCCATCTGGACCTGCTGCCGGACAAGTTGCCCGAGCAGGTGCTGGTCGAGGTGCGCCATCCGCGCGGCTCGCGCTCGCTGTCCAGCCACCTCAAGAGCCGCCTCGGCATCGAAGGCATCAAGGCCGCAATGCTGCATGAGTTGCTCGGCAAAGACGCCATGAACGATCCGGTGCAACTGGTCCGTGCCATCAAGGCGCTGCCGGTGCGCCTGGTGGCCGCGCGCCCCATCGACGAGGCCATCAGCAGTGCCGGTGGTGTGTTGTTTGAATCACTCGACGCGACGTTGAAAATAGTGGTGCCACCCGGCATCGACCCGCCGGTGTTTTGCGCCGGTGAAATGCTCGACTGGGAAGCGCCCACTGGCGGCTATCTGCTGAGTGCCTGCTTGGCCAGCGGGCGCATGGCCGGGCTGGGTGTTTTGAGGAATTTCGGGCTGTAGCCCTTGTATGACGGGCATAACCAGCTATTTATTTGATAGCAAATAGTGCGTCCTTGTACGCCAGGAGCTATTCAGCGTTTCAAAACTCATGACAGTCGGAACGCTCAATCCCTCACCCCGTCCATCTCCCAAAGGGCGAGGGTGAGAGCCGTCCCATCACTGCCCGTGTATTTGGAAAGATCAATAAGCATGAGGGTGCGTTTCCACATTGACCCGGACGGACCGGACCAGTACGGCTACCGCGTGAGTTACGAAGATGAAGCGCTGTATAGCGACGCGGGATGTCTCGGCATTGAAGCCTGTATCGTGGCCGCTACCGAAGGCCTGGGCCAGGACGCAGTGGCTGCTGAAGTGGCCTACAAGGGGGTGATCAGCGGCACCTATGCGCTGGCTTCACTGGCATTGGCGCAAATTGCCGATCATGCGCTGCAGATCTCCACCGCGATAAAAGAGGTCTTCAAGTCAGGCCCCACCCTGTGCCACCGCAGGCTGGGGGCTTGTTCCCTTGTCCGGGCTGGCGATTGCGACTACGCTTGCGGAACAAAAAAAACAGGCTGAAAATTCTTGAAATCAAAGTCGATTCCGTCGATACGTTCCAGTTTGGCCGGCCTGGTGGCGGCCTGCCTGATTCCGGCCGTGTTGCTGGCTGCCGTACTGCTGTATTACGACTACCAGCGTGAACGCGCGCGCCTGGAACGGGACTTGCAGACAAGCGCGCGGGCGCTGGTGCTGGCGGTGGACCGGGAGTTCGAGGGCGTTGAAAGGTCTTTGCGAGCCTTGTCCACGTCACCGTCGCTGGCGCAGCAAGACCTGCGGGCCTTTCATGCGCAAGCCACCGAGGTACTGGCCGACCACTACGTGAACAATTTTGTGTTGATTGATGCGGGCGGTCAGCAGCTGCTCAACACAGCCGGGGTTTTTGGGCAAGCCTTGCCCAAAACCGCCAACCTGGCCCAGCTTGAGCGTGTTCTTTCATCAGGCCGGATTGACGTCTCCGATCTGTTTTTTGGGCCACTTCTCGGCAGGTTCGTCATCAATGTGGCGCTTCCTGTCCGCGTGGGTGCTGGTACTGGCCTCACCCACTCCCTGGTCGGCGTGCTGCTTCCCGCCCATTTTCAAAAGGTATTGGAGGCCCGGCGACTGCCGGAAGACCGGATTGTGGTGATTGCCGATGCATCTGCGAAAGTGGTGGCGCGCACCCATGAAATTGAGCGCTTCATCGGAAAAAGTGTGGCGCCGGGGTTGGTTGAGCGGCTGAAAGAACGTAATCAGGGCGGGTTTGAACTCGCCACGCTGGAAGGCATACCTGCTCTGGTCGTTTATGCGCGTTCGCCTAAGTCGGGTTGGGCCGTGGCCATTGGCACGCCGATTGAAAGTCTGACCGCCGACTTGTGGCGTTCGCTCTGGCTGCTCACTGGTTTTGCCGCGTTGCTGCTGGCTGGCAGCCTGGGTCTGGCCTGGGCGTTGGGTGGGCGTATTGCACGCGCTGTTCGTGCGCTGGGGCCTGCTGCTGAAAAATTGGGCTACGGTCAGGCTGTGTTTGTGCCTGCGCTGCCGATCCGGGAGGTTGACGAAGTCGCCAGGGCCATCACCCGGGCATCGTCTGTGCTGGCCCAGGCGCACGAGGCGCTGGAGCGCAGCAACCTGGACCTGCAGCAGTTTGCCTACATTGCCTCGCACGACCTCAAAACACCGCTGCGCTCGATAGGCGGCTTTGTGCAGATTCTGGAAAGAAATTATGCAGACAAGCTCGACGACAAGGCGTTGTCACTGATCCACCGTACTGCTGCTGCTGTCAAAAGGCTGGAGCAACTGACCGAGGACTTGCTGTCCTACGCCCGGGTGAATTCTGAAGTACGGCCCTTTGCGCCTGTGCATTGCGCAGAGATGCTTGATGAAGTCCTTCAACTGCTGGATGCCGCCATTGTTGGCAGCGGGGCCCGGGTAAGCTGCGGCGAGTTGCCGGAAGTCATGGGTGACCGCACACAACTGGTACAGCTGTTTCTCAATCTGATTGGCAACGGTATCAAGTACTGTGCCGACAAGGCGCCGGTGGTGCATGTCTCAGCACGCAGGACGGGGCACGAATGGGAATTTTCAGTCACCGACAACGGCATTGGCATTGACGCCAGGCACCACGAGAAAATCTTTGAGGTGTTTACCCGGCTGCACACCCAGCAAGCCTACACGGGCACGGGCATTGGGCTTGCGATATGCCGCCGCGTGGTTCAGCGCCATGGCGGCAGAATATGGCTAACATCAACGCTGGGTGAAGGAAGCACCTTCTGCTTCACCCTACCGGACACTTTTTCAGAAAGCCGCCCCGCATGAAAGTCTCACCGCTTGCCGACAGCCGATTTGCCGAGATTCTTCTGGTTGAAGACAACGAGGACGATGTTTTCCTGACCCGTGAGGCCTTTGATGCAGCCAGCCTGCGTGTCCATCTGCACCATGTGGACAACGGCATGAAGTGCCTGCAGTTTCTGCGCAAAGAGGGGCCGTATGCCGACGTGCCCACACCCGATCTGATTTTGCTGGACATGCACATGCCGGTGATGGACGGCTATGAAGTGCTGTCCGAGATCGTCAAGGACGACCGGCTCAAACACTTGCCGGTGGTGGTGCTCACCACCTCTTACGAGGCCGCCGATATCCAGAAGATGTATGGCTTGCGCTGCAACTCCTTCATCACCAAGCCGGTGGATTTTGACAGTTTTGTCAAGGCCATCAGCCAGTTGGCCGGTTATTGGCTGACGGTGGTGGTGGTGCCTGGCGCGGGCGGCAACCATGGGCCCTGATCCTGGCGCAATGGACGACGACTCTGAACTGCCGCAGCAGGCGCCGCTGATTCTGGTGATTGAAGACGACCTGACGCAGCGGCTGCTCAGCAGCTCTGTGCTGCGCAGCGCCGGTTACGAAGTGCTTGAGGCAGAAGATGGCCCCACCGGCCTGGAGCTGGCACGCCAATATGTGCCCGCGCTGATTGTTTGCGATGTCGTCATGCCGGGGCTGAACGGCTACCAGCTGGTGGCGGCGCTCAAACGCGAGGTCGCGCTTTCCACCATACCGGTCATCATGCTCACCGCCATGACGGAACGCGCGCATGTACGCACCGGTATGACGGCGGGGGCCGATGACTACCTGTCCAAGCCTTTCCGGGCGGCTGAGTTGCGGCGGGCGGTCGCTGCCTTGCTGGCCAAGCGACAAGCGCAGCGTGCGCAGTACGACCGTCAGTTTGCTGAAAAAATGAAAACTGCGCTGCGCGCGCAGAAAGATGCCTTGTCCCTGCGCTACGAAAAGCGCCTGATGCAGGAGCTCAATGAGCGCTGGAGCGCGCAGGACGACACCAATCTGGAGGTTCGCTACGACAACGCGACGGTGTTGCTGGTGGATCTGTTCAGCAGCATCAACCACCGTTTCCCCCAGGCCCGGCGCTTCAGCGCCACCCGGCGCGTTTACCAGGCAGCCAGTGACACCTTGTACCTGTTTGGTGCCAGTCGCCTGGTGCCCGCCGGCAATGATCTGCTGGCGATTTTTCCGGCCACGGGCGAGGCGGGGGCAGCCAACACCGGTTTGCTCGCGGTACGCGCAGCACTGGGGCTGCAGAAAATCGTCCAGGCTGCCTTTCAGGCCATGGTGCCCGAACCGGCGCATGGCGATATGGTTGCTTCGCCGGTCACGATTGCCCTGTACGGTGGCACGGTCACGTTGGCTCATATCAAAGACCCGCTGCATGGCGGCGAAGGTTTGACCTTTGCCAGCGGTGAGGCAGTGGATACCGCCAAGGCGCTGGGTGAGCATGCGCGTGCCTACGCCTGGAAAATCTGCTGCGCCGAAGAAGTGATCACCGGATTTTCAGAATGGGTGGTGGCTGGCGGCTCAGCCCTGGTCTCGCGCGGGGACGGGCTGGACCTGGTGCCGGTTATCGAGTTGCATGCGCTTGAGCAAGAATGAACACCCCTTCCACATCGGGCTCCCCTTCAGACCCTGAGGCTGAGACCCGCCGCCTGGCGCGGCTGCACTTGCTGGCAGTGATGGACAGCGGACCTGAGCCTATTTTTGAGTCGCTGGCTCGTGCGGCCAGCACGATTTGTGGCACGCCGATTTCACTGGTCAGCCTGCTGGACGACAGGCGCCAGTGGTTCAAGGCCAATGTCGGACTGGAGGGCATTCAGGAGACAGCGCGCGAATTTGCCTTTTGCGCCCACACGATCAAGGCGGGCGCGCTGTTGGAAGTCGGCGATGCCCTGGTGGATGACCGCTTCAGGACCAATCCGCTGGTCACGGGTGAGCCGGGTATACGCTTTTATGCCGGGGCGCCAATTGTCATGCCGGGCGGCGAGTGCCTGGGAACCTTGTGTGTGATTGACCGTCAGCCGCGCCAACTCACTGCGGGGCAGCTGCATGCGCTGAGCGACCTGGCCGACGCGGTGGCGCAGGCGCTGCTGCTGCGGGAGCGCTTTCATTACTTCGAGGTAGTAGGTCATGAAGACCGGTTCAAACTGATTGCTGAAACCTCGCCTTTGGGCATCTTTCACGCCGACGCGCAAGGCAACTGCACTTACACCAACCCCCGATGGCGAGAAATTTACGGCATTCCCCGGAGCCAGAGTTTTGGCGACGCCTGGCGCGATGCGATTCATCCGGCAGACCGGGAAGCTGTTTTCAGCGAACTGACGCAGTCGGCAGCACGCGGCGGTGCCATGCGAATGGAATATCGCCTGCTTCGGCACAACGGTGAAGTGGCGCATGTCCGTGCCCAGGCGCGTACCGTAACCTGGGGCAATCCGCCGCAGCGGGGATTTGTTGGGGCGGTGGAAGATATCTCCAGCTACAAACTGGTTGAAGAGGAATTGCGCGCCAGCAACCGCTTTCTGGACCGGGCCGAACGGATCGCTGGCGTCGGCGGCTGGGAGGTCGACTTGCGCCAACGTGCCATCAAATGGACGGACCAGTGCAAGCGCATTTACGAGCTGCCTGCCGACTTTGAGCCCGACTTTGCCACACACCATGCGCATTTTGACCCCGAGTCACAGGCCATCATCGAGAAAACGGCGGAAGAAGCCATGCGCACCGGCAAGCCCTGGGACCTGGAACTGCCCATGGTCACGGCGAAAGGGCGCCGGGTCTGGACCCGCTCCATCGGGCTTGCAGAATACGAGGGTGGGCAGCCCGTTCGTCTGGTGGGAGCACTGCAGGACATCACTGCAAAGAAGGCCGTCGAGGAGGAACTGCGCCAGGCCAACAGGCTGTTGCAGGCGGTGCTGGAGAATCTGCCCTGCGGTATGAGTGTGTTCGACGGCGATCTGCACCTGGTTGCGCACAACGCTCAGTTTCGCCGATTGCTGGATCTTCCCGACAGCTTGTTTGAGACGCCGGTTGTCACTTTCGAAAGCATCATTCGCCACAACGCTGCGCGTGGCGAGTACGGCGATGGCCCGCTGGAGGCTCTGGTGGATGAGATTGTGGAGCGCGCCCGCGATCCGGCGCCGCACCATTTCCAGCGCACCCGCCCCAACGGCACCACCCTCGACATTCGCGGTGCGCCCATGCCGGGAGGTGGCTTTGTGACCACCTATGTGGATGTGAGCGCCGCGAAAGATGCCGAGGAAGCCCTGCGCCTGAGTGAGGAAAGGCAGCACCGCGCCTTTGTGGCCTCTGGCGTTGTGCTGTGGGACTTCGATCTTGAAACCGGTCAGGTGTATCTGTCGGAGAATTGGGCCGATCTGGTGGGCGGTAGCGGCGGTACGACCGTGACCACTTTGCAAGCTCTGGTGACCCTGGTTCCACGCGAGGACCAGCTCGCCATTCGGGATGCATTTGTGCCGGTACTCAAGGGCCGAGAGGAGAGTTATTCGGTGGAGCACCGTGTCCGCAAAGCCGACGGAACGAGCGCATGGGTGTTGAGCGTCGGGCGGGTCACCCGGCGCGATACCAATGGCCGGGCGCTGCGCGCCAGCGGTACCAACCAGGATGTCAGCGCCCGTAAACGCGCAGAGATCGAGCAGCAAAACGCCGCAGCCATCACCAGCGCCACGCTGGACGCCACCGAGGACGGCATTCTCGTGGTCAATGACCAGCGCAAAATGGTGCTCTTCAACCAGCGCTTTCTGGACATGTGGCGTTTCCCCAAAGACATGGTAGGCGGGGACAACAGGGAATTGACCCGTTTTGCAATCACACAGGTCAAGGACCCGCGCGCATTCGTAGCCAAACTTGATGCGTTGCACAAGGATCCAGTGGCAGAAAGTTTTGATGTGCTCGAATTCAAGGATGGACGTGCTTTTGAGCGTTGTTCAAAGCCGCACAGGCTGGGCACGCAGGCGTTTGGTCGGGTCTGGAGTTTTCGCGACGTGACAGCACGCAGAGCGGCCGATGCCGAGCTCAAGCAGGCCAAAGAGGCGGCCGATGCCGCCAATCGGGCCAAAAGCACCTTTCTGGCGACCATGAGCCATGAGATTCGCACGCCGCTCAACGGTATTCTGGGCATCACCCAGTTGCTGCTGGACGAAGCCTTGAGCCCACAACAAGCCCAGTTTGCGCAGTTGATCGACGGCAGTGCGCAGTCCCTGCTGGTGCTGGTGAACGACTTTCTGGACCTGGCCAAAATCGATGCCGGTCAGACCGTGCTGGAAGATGTCCCCTTCAACCTGCCGCGCTTGCTGGCCGATGTCGCAGACCTGTTTGCCTACCGGGCCAGTGCCAAAAGCCTGATGTTCCAGCGCAGGCTGGACCCTGCGCTGCCGCAATGGATATGGGGCGACCCGTCGCGCCTGCGGCAAATTCTTGTCAACCTGCTTGGCAATGCGCTGAAGTTCACCGAGGTCGGCGAGCTGGGCCTGCTGGTTGAAGCCGGTGAGCGCACCGGGGACCGGATTGGTTTGAGGTTTTCAGTCACCGACTCCGGCATAGGCATTGCGCCAGAAGTGCAGGCGCGGATATTCAACAACTTTGTGCAGGCCGACACGTCGACCACCCGCAAATACGGCGGCACCGGCTTGGGGCTGGCCATTGTCAGGCAGCTCAGTGCGCTGATGGGCGGTCGGGTTGAGCTGGACAGTGTTCCCGGCAAGGGGTCTACCTTCACACTGGTGCTTGACAACGTGCGCCTGGCGTCAGGCGCGGTCACTGGCAGCCAGTCGGTCCCGCCTGAGCCCGAGGCCCACAAACGTTCCGGCCGGATTTTGCTGGCCGAAGACAACCCGACCAATCAGATTGTGGCCGTGGGCCTGCTCAACAAACTGGGCTATGACGACGTGATGGTGGTGGGCAATGGGCGCGATGCGGTGAAGCAAGGCGGCGCTGGTGACTTTTTAGCCATTCTGATGGATTGCCAGATGCCGGTGATGGATGGTTACGCGGCTACGCGGAGCTTGCGAAAAAATGGTGTGTTGACGCCCATCATTGCGATGACCGCCAATGCCAGTGAGGGCGACGCACAAAAATGCCTGCAGGCGGGCATGAACGACTACATCGCCAAACCGGTGGCCCGGGCGACCTTGCGGGATGCCCTGACCCGCTGGGTGGCCAGAGCTGATATAGCGGCAGCTAGCGATACGCCTGTACCCAGGCAGCGCGCCCCGGCAGGTTTGCCTGTGTTCGAGCGCGAGGCTGCGCTGGAGCGACTGGGGGGTGACCAGGAGCTTCTGGACGCGGTGGTGCAGTCGTTCGTCGAACGACTGCCCATGGTGATGGCCGAGCTGGAGCGCGCTTTGCAGGATGGCGATTCTTCTCCGGTCGCGCGTCACCTGCATTCACTGCTGGGGGCGTCATCGGCGATTGCTGCCACTGAGGTGCACATGGCGCTGGTTTCGCTGCACCACAACGCCAGCGAAGGCAATCTCGGCAGTGTGCAGCGCAAGCTGCCCTGCCTGCGGGAGGCGCTTGCGCGGTTTGCGGCTGCGACCGAGACAAGCCGATCAGAGCCAAAAAAAGGTGACGAGCCTTGACCCCGGCACTGGCTCCGCAGTTAGGGCTGCTTGGTTCCCCATCTGACCCGGTTGGCCGCTTCACCATGCGGGAAGGCCCGTCACTGACTATTGTAAGGGCGGCACGTCGGACTTAAAGGGGTGGCGCAGAAAAAGCCCCACGCGCTCGCGCCTTAGAATCGATGCCATGTCTTACCTCGTGCTTGCCCGCAAATACCGCCCCCGGAATTTTTCTGAAATGGTCGGGCAGTCGCATGTGGTGCAAGCGCTGAGCAATGCGCTGACGACGCAGCGCCTGCACCATGCCTACCTGTTCACCGGCACGCGAGGCGTCGGCAAGACCACCATTTCACGCATCCTGGCCAAATCGCTCAATTGCCTGGGCACTGACGGGCAGAGCGGTATCACCGCCACGCCTTGCGGCGTCTGCCAGGCCTGCACCGACATCGACAGCGGCCGGTTTGTTGACTACACCGAACTCGACGCGGCCTCGAACCGCGGCGTTGACGAGATCGCGCAGTTGCTGGAGCAGGCGGTCTACAAGCCGGTGGTCGGGCGCTTCAAGGTCTTCATGATCGACGAGGTTCACATGCTGACGAACACGGCTTTTAACGCCATGCTCAAGACGCTGGAAGAGCCGCCCGAGTATCTGAAGTTTGTGCTGGCCACAACCGACCCGCAGAAGGTACCGGCCACCGTGCTGTCGCGCTGCCTGCAGTTCAACCTGCGGCCGATGGCGCCCGAAACCATTCTGGAACACCTGGGCCAGGTGCTGCAGGCAGAAAATGTTGCCTCCGAGCCGCAGGCGCTGCGTCTGCTGGCTCGCGCGGCGCGCGGCTCCATGCGCGATGCACTCTCGCTGGCCGACCAGGCGATTGCCTTTGGTTCCGGCCAGTTGCAGGAGGCCAGCGTGCGCCTGATGCTGGGCAGCGTGGACCGGAGTTATGTGTTCCAGTTGCTCGATGCGCTGGCGCGTGGCGACGGAAAAAGTGTGGTCGAAACCTCCGAGGTGTTGCGCCTCAATGGCCTGAGCGCTGCATCGACACTCGAAGAAATGGCCACCGTGCTGCAACGCATGGCGGTGTTGCAGGCCGTGCCGGGCATAGGCGCCGGCGACGATGATTCCGACCCCGACATCGCTGCGACCGCGCGTCTGGCGCAGGCCATGCCGGCCGACGAGACGCAACTGCTGTACAGCCTGTGCCTGCATGGCCGGGCCGAGCTGGGGCTGGCGCCGGACGACTATGCGGCGCTGACCATGGTGCTGCTGCGCCTGCTGGCCTTCAAACCCGCCGGTGCCGGGGCCACCACCTCGGGGAGCGCCGTCGAGCCCCCAAAAAAGCCGCAGCCTGAGCGTGCTCCGGTCCTTCGCCCGGCCGCTGTGCCGGTGTCGGCGCCAGCGCTGGATGCAGCCCGGCCGACACGCCCGGATTTTGAACCAAATCGGCCTCCAGCCCATATCCAGCAGGCGCCACCAGCTCCTAATTTTGTAGCGCCTGGTAGGCCGCAGACACCGCCTTGGGATGATGAATTGCCAGCATCGCCGGCTCCCGTTCCGGTGGCTGCATCTTCGGAAGCTGTTGCCACGTCCCAGCGCCTGGACAGTCCCTTAGGCGATGAATGGGCGGCGCTGGTCAACGGCATGGTCGCCGCAGAAACGATTGCGGCCCTGGCGCGTGAACTGGCGCTGCAGTCCGAACTGCGCTCGCAGGCCGATGGTGTCTGGACCCTGCGCGTGGAAAGCGAGTCCTTGAACCAGGTTGCAGCGCGCGACAAGCTTCAATTGGCCCTGCTATCCGCGTTTCAGGACACCGGGCAAGCGCTCCAACTGGTGGTTGAACTCGGCCCGGTCAGCGACTCGCCGGCGCGGCGCAATGCTGCCGCTGCATTGGAGCGCCAGCGCCAGGCCGAAGAAACCATACAGAACGACCCCTTTGTGCAAGACATGGTGCGCGACTGGGGCGCCAAAATCGTGCCCGGCAGCGTCAAACCGCGCCTGCCTGCGGCCGGCAAGCCGATATGATCAACAGCAGGTCGAACTCCCCGTTTTAAAGGAAAAATTCATGTTCAACAAAGGACAACTCGCCGGCCTGATGAAACAGGCGCAGGCCATGCAGGACAACCTGAAAAAAGCCCAGGATGAGCTCGCCTTCATTGAAGTCACGGCGGAGTCGGGCAACGGCATGGTCAAGGTCACCATGACCTGCAAACACGATGTCAAACGCGTCGAGATCGACCCCAGCCTGCTGGGCGAGGACAAAGACATGCTGGAAGACCTGGTGGCGGCGGCTTTCAACGCGGCGGTGCGCAAGGCCGAAGACCTGAGCCAGGAAAAAATGGGCAAACTCACGGCAGGGATGCCGGGCCTCCCCGGCGGCATGAAGCTCCCGTTCTGATGGCGGCTACTGCGCGGGCTCATGGCTGCGTTGCGGGTCCCGTTCAGGCCATCCTCATGCACTTGAAGTGCATTCCGGTGACCTGACACCCGCGCCTTGCCCTGAACCCGCTCGCTACGTCGTTCATGCTTTTCGTCTCTTTCACAATCTATGGCTGACTCCAACGCGCTTGAAGGCCTGACCCAAGCGCTGCGGCGCTTGCCGGGGGTGGGCGTGAAGTCGGCTGCGCGCATGGCGTTTCATCTGTTGCAGCACGATACGCAGGGCGCCTTGCAGATCGCGCGTGCGCTGGATCATGCGGTGCACAGCGTCAAACATTGCGCGCTGTGCAACACCCTGACTGAACTCGAGATCTGCAGCACTTGCGCCAATCCCGAGCGCGACCGCAGCAAACTCTGCGTGGTCGAAACCCCGGCCGACCAGGCGGCGCTGGAGCGTACGCTGGCCTACCGGGGCCTGTACTTTGTGCTGATGGGCAAGCTCAGCCCGCTCGACGGTATCGGGCCGCACGACATCGGCCTGCAAAAACTGTTTGACCGGGTGGTGCCCCGCGACGCGCAGGGCGAGCCGGTCACGGCGGATGCACGCGAGGTTCAGGAAGTGATTCTCGCGACCAACTTCACTGGCGAAGGCGAGGCCACGGCCCATGTGATTTCGCAGGCGCTCAAAAGCCGCGGCGTGCAGGTCACACGGCTGGCGCGCGGCGTACCGGTGGGTAGCGAGCTCGAATACGTGGACCTCGGCACCATCGCCCATGCGCTGGTGGACCGCCGTTAGTTTTTTCAGTTTGCATTTGCATCGCGTTCTTCAATCTTCAATCTCCCCACGACTCCACGCCAGAAAGGCTTCACATGACATACGCACGTTTCACGGTTGCCTACTGGTGCCTGCTGGCGGTTGCGCTGCTGCCGATTGCCTGCGCTGCGCTGGCCAAATGGGGCAAGATGACAACCCCGCCGACAAAGGGGGGTTACGACAACAACAACCCGCGCGCCTGGCTGGGGCGGCAAACCGACTGGCGCGCCCGCGCCAACGCGGCGCAGGCCAATACCTTTGAAGCGCTGCCGTTTTTCTTTGCCGCTGTGATCATTGCGCACCAGTTGCAGGCTTCGCAGGTACGGCTTGACGTTTTTGCCTTTGTCTTTGTGGTCTTGCGCATCGCCTACGTGATGATGTACGTGGCCGACATGGCGAAAAGCCGCAGTGTGATCTGGTTCTTCGCTCTGCTCGTTAACGTCGGCATTCTTTTTCTGGGTTACCGGTAACGTCTGGTAACCAGGGCGAGTCTCCGTTCCGTACAAACCCGCACGGGATGATACCGATGCCGTTTGTGCCGGGCTTGCCTATGCTGTTGCCAATCCATAAAAATACAGAGAGGCCAGCATGAACCCTTCTTTTCACATCACGCGCAGAACCTTTGCCGGCGCCGCCGCTTTGGGTGCGGCAACCTTGGCTTTTCCTGCATTGCATGCCCAGGGCAAGCTTGAGAAAACCAAAATTGCCCTGGCGGTCGGCGGAAAAGCCGCGTTTTATTACCTTCCGCTGACCATCACCGAGCAGCTCGGCTACTTCAAGGCCGAGGGCCTGGAGGTCGAGATCAGCGACTTTGCCGGCGGCGCGCGCGCGCTGCAGGCGGTTGTGGGCGGCTCGGCCGACGTGGTCTCGGGCGCTTACGAACACACCATTAACCTGCAGTCGAAGAACCAGATATTTCAGGCCTTTGTGCTGCAGGGCAGGGCGCCGCAAATCGCTTTTGGTGTCTCCACCAAAAACATGCCCAACTACAAGACAGTGGCCGACCTGAAGGGCAAAAAAATCGGTGTGTCCGCGCCCGGTTCGTCCACCAACATGATGGCCAACCTGGTGCTGTCGCGCGCCGGTCTCAAAGCCAGTGATGTGAGTTTTATCGGTGTCGGCACCTCGGCCGGTGCAATTGCCGCGCTGCGTTCTGGCCAGATCGACGCCATGAGCAACACCGACCCGGTGATGACTATGCTGGAGCAAAAGGGTGACGTGAAAATCATCTCCGACACCCGCACCCTCAAGGGAACAGTCGATGTCTTCGGTGGCCCCATGCCGGCAGCCTGTCTGTATGCGCCCATGGACTTCATCCAGAAAAATCCCAACACCTGCCAGGCGCTGGCCAATGCCATCGTGCACGGGTTGAAGTGGTTGCAAACGGCGGGTCCGGGCGACATCATCAAGACCGTGCCCGAGAACTACCTGCTCGGTGACCGCGGCCTCTACCTCGCGTCCTTCAACAAAGTGCGTGATGCGATTGCGCTC
>Ga0308009_10000974_pt1 | contig 18103 bp, 22 predicted proteins | sample Neamet127_FD_203134 | JGI IMG/M metagenome (GOLD analysis project Ga0308009, IMG submission 203134) | Marine microbial communities from water near the shore, Antarctic Ocean - #127 | ecosystem: Environmental > Aquatic > Marine > Unclassified | place: Southern Ocean | collected 2014-07-24
ATATAAAGTCGGCATTAGCTGGAATGAAACCCACTAATACTGGTACAATAACAAACTCGTAACGTGTTACGAAAATAAATTTTAATAAGAGAGGAGTAGACTATGAAGTCTATCAATACAGTAGTACAAGATGTATATGATGTAATGAAGTCAAAGGATTATACTGGAGACTTGGATGCAATATCCGTGCAAGCGGGTGAAGAGGTGGCCACTGCAATTAAAGATGCACTGTCACCAAGAGAAGACAAACGTGGTCTGCGTATGTCAGGAATAGGAAGATGTGAGAGAGCACAATGGTACAACTTCAAGGGCTACACTCCCGAAGAGATAAGCGGTGAGGTGTACCTAACTTTCTTACAAGGCCACATACTAGAGGCTGTGCTTGTTGCTTTGCTTAAGCTATCAGGACATACAGTAGAAGACCAACAGAAGAAACATACTGTTGAAGGTATCAATGGCTCACAAGATTGCACGATAGATGGTGAGCTAGTAGATATAAAGACAGCAAGTGCTTGGTCTTGGGACAACAAGTTCAAAGAGACTGGCATAGATGGGGATGCTTTCGGATACATAAAGCAACTGTCTGCTTATGGCAAGACAGACAATAGGAAGGAAGGATATTTCCTAGCCTTTAACAAGAACAAGTCAACACTTAAGTTATGTAAGCAAGAGTTAGAGCAAGACATAGATACTTTTATCGTTGACTTAAAATCTAAGATGCAGTTAGACACACCACCTATGAGGCTGGCTAACTCTACTACCTGGAACAAAGCTAAGACACAAGAGAAACTATGTATGACTTGTGCTTTCTGTGGATTCAAAGAAGACTGCTATGGTAGAGGCAACTTGGATGCTAGACCTATACCGTCTGGAAAAATAACTAACTACTACGTTAACGAAGGAGCTAACTTTTGAAACAACTACCCGAACTAAAGGCATACATTGCTGCAACATATGATGTTTGCCTGATCTGTGATGAGCTAGAGATTGAACCCGATGAACTGTTGGAAAAGTTTGAGGCAAGACTCATTGAAAAAAAGGATAGGTTCTTGGAGGATTTTGAGGAGAAAGAATGGAATACTTGATGCTAAGTTTTGGATTGGTGTTTGCTGGTGCTGTAGCTATTTACTTTGCACACAAGCAAGCATACGAGAAAGGAATTACTGATGCTGTGCTGATGCATAGGGAAGGTAGGTTAAGGTATAAAGATTATTATGATGATGATGGAGGCCGAATGGTTGACATCCAAATTGACCCAATGGAGGACGAATGAACACACTACCAAATGATTACCAAAATTTTATAGCCCTTAGCAGATATGCTAGATGGCTACCCGAAAAGAAAAGAAGGGAGACTTGGCAGGAAACTGTTGCTCGCTACTTTGATTTTATGGAAGAGCACCTTAAAGATAATACAGAGGGTGAGCTAACACCCAAGGTGCGTAAGGAATTAGAAACTGCTGTACTTAAGCTAGAGGTTATGCCTAGTATGAGAGCACTGATGACTGCAGGCAAGGCACTAAAAGAAAACAACATAGCTGGGTACAACTGTGCCTATCTAAGTGTTGACCATTGGAAAGCATTTGATGAATGTCTTTATGTTCTTATGCACGGTACTGGTGTAGGCTTTAGTGTTGAACGACAGTTTGTTAACAAGCTACCCGATGTACCTAATGAGATGGTAGATGTTGATGATGTAGTAGTGGTGCAAGATTCTAAAGAGGGATGGCAGTCTGCATTCCGTAAGCTAATCACCTACTTGTATGATGGTGAGATGCCTAAGTGGGACTTCTCTAGGGTCAGGCCTAAAGGTGCCAGGCTTAGTACCTTTGGTGGTAGAGCCAGTGGTCCAGAACCGTTGCTTGATTTGTTTAACTTCACTACTAACCTATTCAAAGAAGCAATAGGCAGAAAGCTAACCAGCTATGAGTGTCACCGTATGATGTGTAAGATTGCGGAGGTAGTTGTAGTAGGTGGGGTCAGACGCAGTGCGTTGATTTCCCTCAGTAATTTAACTGATGAGCGTATGCGTAATGCTAAGTCTGGTCAGTGGTGGAGTGATACACCAGAGATGGCATTGTCTAACAACAGTGTGTGCTACACAGAGAAGCCAGACATTGGTATCTTTATGAAAGAGTGGACATCATTGTATGAGTCTAAGTCTGGTGAGCGTGGCATCTTTAACAGAGAAGCTGCAAAGAAACAAGTTAAGTTTGGTACTAACGGTAGACGTAGTACTGAGCACGAGTTTGGATGTAACCCTTGTAGTGAAATCATACTAAGAGATGGACAGTTCTGTAACTTAACAGAGGTAGTGATAAGAGCAGAGGATACTCAAAAAGATATAACACGCAAGGTTAAACTTGCTACTATACTGGGTACATTCCAAGCATCACTGACAGACATCAAAAGATTACGTCCTAAATGGGTCAAGAATACAGAAGAAGAAGCCCTGTTAGGTGTCAGCTTGACTGGTATAATGGATAACAGTTTTATGAATGGTGGTAATGCAGACAGAGGGCACTACGGTAAGCAAAGTTTACCTGAGTTCTTACAATCTCTTAAGCATCAGACCGTTACTACAAACAAGGAGTGGTCAAAGATGCTAGGCATTAGCCAAGCTGCAGCGAACACTGCTATCAAACCTAGTGGCACAGTCAGTCAGTTAGTTGACAGTGCTAGTGGCATACATACCAGGCACAATGATTACTACTTAAGAAGAGTAAGAGCAGATGCCAAAGACCCAATAGCACAGCTTATGGAGGATCAGGGCATCCCTTGTGAGGTTGATGTTATGAAACCAAAGAGTGTCAAGGTCTTTACTTTCCCAATGAAAGCACCAAAGGGTGCTGTACTTAGGAATGATAGGAATGCTATTGAGCAACTAGAGTTGTGGTTTATGTATCAGAAGTACTACTGTGAGCACAAGCCTAGTGTCACCATCAGTGTTAAAGAACACGAGTGGATGGAAGTAGGGGCTTGGGTATACAAGCACTTCAATGATGTTAGTGGTGTCTCTTTTTTACCACACTCTGACCACTCATACCAACAAGCACCGTATGAAGACTGCACTAAGGCAGAGTACACAGCACTAGCTAAGAAGATGCCAAAGTTTGTTGATTGGAATTTGATTAGCACTTACGAGCTGACAGATATGACAGTGGGTACTAAGACACTGGCCTGTACTGGTAGTGTGTGTGAGTTGGTTGACTTGGTTGAAGAAGAGAGGGATATAGAATGAACTTACTAATGATAATAGTTGTAGGTGTAACCATTATATTTCTTGATGATAGCTCAAAGGACTTGCCTACTATAATAGAAGAGCAGTTAATCTGTGAGCCTTTAGATATTGATTCAAGTATGTGTGATGGTTGGAGAACAGAATGAGAATACTAAAAACACTACTACATACTACATACTTTTTACTTGCAATAATTTCTACGGGTTGTCTAATCTACGTTGTTCAGTGGTTAGAAGCCCTAAGAAAGGGGTGGCTTATATAGCACAAATGTTTAATGTTAAAGGAGACAAGATGGAAAAGATAATGGAAGTTATAAACACAGTACTAAAGAACCGTTCACTAACTATTTTCTTAGGAATAGCTTTGGCAGCTATGCTATTGGGATGGGTTGGTGGGGCATCTTAAATTAAAAACTTGGGGTCTTGTTCAAATGAATGAGACCTCTAAGCTAAACTGGAGAAGGGCAATGTCAGAAGACAAAATAAATTCACCGAGTCATTACACACAAGGAAAGATAGAGGTAATAGATTTTATAATAGATCAGGATTTTTCATACCTAACAGCCAGTGCAATTAAATATCTGTCTCGCTGGGAGCACAAGCATAAGGGTGATGGTAGGCTAGATGATTTAAGGAAGGCTCGCTTTTTTATAGAGAAGCAGATAGAAGTAATACTTGCAGAGGATAACTAATGGACAACCCAATAGTGTTCCCTATAAAGCCAGTGGTAGCAAGCAGGGCAAGGGTAGGTCGTTGGTCTACTTATTTTCCTAAACGCTATACTGAATTTAAAAAAGAATTTGGAGAGCTACTTGAAAGCTATGATGCAACACCACTAGAAGGACTGTTGTCTGTAAGGATAGACTTCTATGTGCAACTACCTAAAGCTCTGTCTAAAAAGAAGAGAGCAGACAAAGAAGGAAAGCATTGTGATAACAACGCAGACATAGACAACTATGTTAAAGCTACGTTAGATAGTTTAGAAGGTAAGTATTATAAGAACGACAAACAGATAGTTATGATTAGAGCACGTAAGTACTGGGCTACTGATGGTCGTATAGAGTTTGAACAAATGGAGCTAGTATGACACAATCTGAATTGCAAGATATAGCAAGCAGAAAATTGGGCACAAGTTTGTCAGCCACAGCAGACAAGTACTGTACCTTTGATGCATATGATGATGCGTATGTAGTGGAGTTTAAATGTAGAAGAACACACTATGATACTCAGATGATAGAGCACAAGAAATTCACAGCTAACCTCGAAGAGGCCAACAGTAGTGGCAAAGAATTCTTATATATAATATCCACACCTAGTGGTGAGTACATCTTTAACGTAAGTAAGTTAGCGTCAGATGATTATGATTTTGCTTGGGAGGATAGGAGACTACCATCCCATACTGATTTTGCTGGGGCAACCCACAAAGATAAGCGGGTAGGTTATATAGATGTAAGCCTAGCTAGCTAGTTGGTCTAAGAAAGATTTTCTACTGGAGTCTTTGCTCATCTCAAAGGCTCTTTTGTTTTTTTCTATCTCTTCATTCAGTTTGTTTTTTCTTTCAGAAGAAGATATGACACCTGCCTTTTGTTGCTCCCTAAGTCTTCTAAGCATTTTTTCAGTCACTGCATCCCCCTTTCTTGTAGCAACTGAATCACCATAAGCAACTGGCATATTCCTAACTTGAGATTCTTTTTTCGCAAATTGTTTAGCTATTAGCTGATTCAACTTTGCTTCTAACGCTGGGTCTTTACCACCGTGCTGTTCCATCTTTTCATTAAATTCGTTGTATCCAGGTACTACTTGAGTTCCGCAAGCCATTACTTATCTACTCCAACAATATTTTGAAATGGTTTAAGACCAACACCAGCCGCACCGAGAGCACCATCAAGACTCTTAGCAAGCCAATCCATTAGGTTACCACCTACACTAACATCTTCAAGACCACCCTCGTCAGCATTCCATATTGGAGTTATCACATCAGCAAAAAGTGTGTCTAGTGCACCAATTGTTGTACCACCTAGTGATACTACAGCACCATCCTGGAATCTTCCAGCACCACCAACCATACCAACTGCACCAGTTATTCCCATCCTATCTAGTGTCTCTTTAAAGCTGGGGTCTTCAAAGTCTTTTCCTTTGATTGCATCCTTAGTCATCTCACCTATGTATACAAAAGCATAAGCCATAGCAATAGCACCTATTACACCAACAGCAGCTCCATAGTCTGGAGTACACTGCTTAGGGTTTAGTTTTCTAAGTAATCTCTTCACTACTGTATTACCAAACACAACAGGGAATGTCTTAAGCTGTGCAAGTATAGCCATCCTAGGGTCGGACATCCACAGTGGCTTGTTGTTAGCTTTAGGATGTACTACTACATCATCAACTACCTTATGCAACCAAGGTATTAGTAAGTCTCTTACTGTCACATCTTGCTCTCTGACATCTTCCTTCTTGCCTTTCCTAGCTGGGGATACTTGTCTAGTCTCTGTCTTAACAACTGTGTCTAGTACATCATCCCTTGTTATGTCCACTTTAACTTTGCCATCATCACCTCTAAAAGCATTAGAGATCAGGGCAAAGTCATCTAAAGTTAATCCGTTTTCTTTTAGTTCACTGTTAAGTCTTCGTTGTTCTATGTCTGATATGTCACCAGCCAGCATACTGTTAGCTCTATAATTTATGTTGTGCATCATAGCTTGAGCAGCCCAGTTCCTATTGAAATTTGTGAACTGAGTAAGCATACCACCTAACGGTGTTCTAAAGTACACACTAAGCACAGCGTTCTGGTCAGTAGAAAATATCTGGTCTAATCTTTCATTGACTCTTGGGTCTAAGTTAAATCCTAGTGTTGCCATAGCTGTAGCACTCTCGCCAGGAGGTATGTATGAGCCAGCCATACCACGTCTTGTTCCACTTATTGCATACTTAAATGCTTTAGGTAGTGTAGCTAACATATGTCCAAAGCCAGCTCTCTCACCTATCCAAGCAAGCTCACTTAAAGAAGACAGTGTAGCTAAACCAAGGTGTGTTACCGCACCTATAGTTGTAGCAACCTTTGATGCTGCAAGAGCATTCTTGTCGGCATCCTTTTTATATATATTATGTGATGCGTCATACAAATCATATGCTCTATCTATTTCTTTTTGAGTTATAGCTTCATCACCCTTGAGCTTTGACAACTTAGATAGCTCAGCTTTTAATTTAGATGCATCCTTTCCGAATACTCTGGCCGAAGCCAAGCGAGTTGCTGCTTGCTGTAAGTAACCAGTAAGAACTTTCTCTATGTTCTTTTCTCTGAATGAACCGTGACCAGACTCTGTTGCTATGCTGTCTAAATACTTAAATGCTTCACTACGAGATTTTTCAAATGATTTTCTCTTAAGTCCACCCCTGTCTTTCTTTGAAGGTCTATCTATTCTTAAGCTTGGGTCATACCCATCAACAATACCTCTAGCAATTTCTTGTACTTCTTCTGTTGTCAAGGCTTTTGTTCCATTCTCTTGTGCAGCACGCTCACTGGATGCAAGCAAACTCTCAATGAATCCTTTTTCATTTGCCTTAACTGATTCTTTACTCAAAGGATTTGTTAGGTAGTCTTCTACTTTTTGTTCTGACCCCAACACACCCTCACTAACCAAGTCTAGCCTAACTTTTTCTAGCTTTGCTTTTATAATTTGTATGTCTGAGTTAAGTTCATTAACGTCACCAGTAAAATTAGAAGGCAGACTAGCAACAGGTTTAGTTGGGTCTATCTTGTGCATAATGTAAGCACTCATTTCTGGGCTAATGTTTTTATTTATTTGACCAGCAAGTGGAGTTTTATTTGAGTATTTGTTTATAACATTTACTACATCTTTTAGATACTCACCAGTCTTTGTTTCTTTTAAACTAAAGAAGTTTTCTCTTGCACCTTGCTCATTGCTGCCAGTCTCAGTAGGCTGAAACATCTGTAGTATTTTATTAGATGCACTGTACGCAAGGCCAGACTGTGCCCTGTCTCTAATTTTCTTAAGAGGTGCTGTGCCTTTGAATGCAATAGTTTCTGTAAGTTTCTTTGCTCCTTCTTTAATGTCAACACCAAACTTCTTGGTTAACATATCATTGCCTTGTTGTGCTAATAACTTAAAGCTAGATTCATATCCCTTGCCCATAGGTATATTAATCTGTCCTTGTACTTTTTCAACACTGTCAGATGGTGCGTTTGCTATTAAGTCTTTGTTAAAATTATCTGCTAATCTTCTTCCAGTGCTTAGGTCTCTGTTCACTGAACGTGCTTCACCCACAGCACCAGGTATACCAACAGCACCAACAGTAGGACCAGCAATGATAGCTTCTTCAAACATATCTTGCACACCCTCTGCTGTTCCTAGTCTACCAGGAGTTACACTAGTTCCTATTTGCACAGCCTTTTGCCCAGCTTCAGTAGCCATCTCAGTTCCTATCATCTTGCCAGTAAACCCAGCACCAACACCTATCTGTTTAGCTAGGCTTTGACGGTTTGTATTTACAAGTTTGATCAGGGATTTCTTAGTGGCTTCTACACCACCAGTACCAAATGATTTAGTAAGCAATCTAGATGTGGCGTTAGCACCTTTGATTGGAGTTATTAAATCCAAAGCAGTTACACCTATACTAACAACAGCAGCTTTCTGTTTCTCTGCTGTAGTAAGTTCTCTGCCCGCAGCCTGCTGGTGTTCTTCCAGCGTGTCTGCAAAATTCATATTGTATGTAGTGGCCATAGTAGCCCAGTTGATTGCACTGCCCATAACTTTGGCTATAGGATTTGGCATAGCTTTCATTACATTACCAATAGCAAAACCCATCATAGGTACAATAGTATTCATAGAGTTAAGTGCAGCTCTTTCTTTCCACCACTCTACTGGCTTGTCAGACTGCAATAATCTTCCAGGCTCGTTGTACTGAAAACCTTGAAGTGCTTTGTCTTGTATGCCTTTGTAGTTTGCAATAGCATTGGTATTTAAACCAGCCATTTCACCAAAAGTCTGAGCACCTTTGGCTTGCATAGATTTGAACTGAGGCATTGAAGCCTGCATAGCACTAAGTCTTCTTATGTACTCTTCTTCTTCTACTGTTGCCATATTATCCTATCGAGTTTCGTAATTTTTCTTAGCTATCTCATAAAGTTCTGATGTCATCTTGCCTTTGTTCTCTGGCATATCTGCTAACCTAACTATTTCTATGTGCATTTCTCTGGCCAGTGATTCAACTTCATCATCACCCAATCTAGCACCAAGAGCCACATCAAAAGGAAGCCAAGTGTTTCCAAAGTCTTTCTTAACTTTTTCAACAATTGCTTCAATTCCTGTCTTGTTTCCAATTTTAGAATATTGACTATTAGCACCACTAGCACTAGCAACAGCCGCAGCCGCATCGATAGACCTTTGCTTCCACATTTCTGATGGTGTTTGTCCAGCCGCTGCTCTTCCAGAAGGTGGCATACCGTAGTATGTGAGCAAGTCTCCCATTCTTGACAACCTATCATCACCCTCTACTCCAGTGATGGATGTATCCCAGTATCCAGGCTCTTTCATTTTATCAAAGAATCCTAGACCCGCTACTCTGTCTGATTCCTTTTGAGATTCTAGTGCTGCTGTAGCATTAGCATCTACTACTTTTTGGTCTGCTAATTGATTAGCTTGTGTGTTTGCTAAAGCTGTAGCATCTCTTGCTTGTTTCCTTTTCATACCATCTTCAGTAAAAGGAAAATTATAATCAACAACTTGAGAACCCACACCTAATGTTCCTGCTGTTCTAAAAGGAGAGAACTTTCTTCCAGCAGCTATTGCTGGACTTGTTACCTTGTTAAGAGACTGGGTTGCTACAGGTCCAAATGTTCCGCTTCTTATTGGTAGACCAGTTGCGGGATTGCCACCTTGAAACCTTGGTGTAACTTTATTTCTTTTTGCAATTGGTGTCATAACATCACTTGCTATTTTAGGAACTCTAGTTGAAGTGGTTTTTGCTGCTTGCTCGGCAACTTTTTTAGTAAACAATTTTCCCATAAGACCACCTACTCCAGTAGCTCCTCTTATTCCAAGTCCAAGTGCTGGTCCAATAAAAGGAACAAGCATAGCAGCGGTACTTGCGTCCATTGCCATATTCATTGGCTTGTAATTTCCATCCTTATCCTTGTATCTTCTTTGAATTGCATTAGTTATGTCAGCAAATTCATTAAGCTTACCATCTCCTTGAGTGTCTGACCAAGTACTTCCATCTGGGCACGAGCCTTTGTTACCTTTTACGGGTCTACCATTGTACATACAAGGCATTATCTTTCTCCTTTCTTAAAATTATTCATATTAAAATCCTCCAAACGGACTTCTTGACCAGCTACTTCCTGATCCCATACTGCTTTTAGGTGTACTTGGAACAGTGGGTGGTCTAAATACTGGTACTCTAGCTGCATCTTTTCTAGTTGCCGCCATCCTGTCTTGAAAACCTTTTCTATCTGCTGCAACTCTAGCTTGTTCTTCAGCTTGTGCCCTAGCCTCAGCTATATTTCTTTGGACAACTTCTTCTCTAGCTGCCATCTGTTCTCTAGCATATATCTCTTGTTGTCTTTGAGCTTGTTCAGCTCTAGCTTGATTAGCATCAGCAGCAATTTTATCTTGTTTTGCTTGCTCGGCTGCTAAAGCTTGGTTTCTAGATTCAGTTAGAGCTTCACCTCGTAAAAACTCAGGGTCATTCATACCAGGAATTACATCTATTAGTCCCATATCATCCCACGGTTTATGGAAGTTGCCATTATTGTCTTCCCATAAGAAACCATCTGTCATTCCTCTTTCAGCATAAGGCTTCTCTGGGTCAAACTCAAATCCAGAATCAAAAAGACTAGCGTCTCTTGCTTCAATAGGTGTCTTGTCTTGTGTAAATATATCTGGTATTCCCATCTTACCTGTGCTCACGTTTGGCTCAATAAATAAACCATCTCTCAATTCTTCTTTTGTTAAACCAGCCATCATTTGGTCAGCCATAGCTTGGGCCGCTAGACCTTGGTCTGGTCTTTGGTTTGTTGTAAATTTACTTGGGTCTGCTACAAACTCTTGATAGCTAGGGTCTCCTGGTCTTCCCAAATCAAAGTTGTTTTCATAATTGCTTTCTATGCCAAGAGCTTTCATATTTTCAGTTCTTGGTTCTAGAAAATTTTGACGTGCTGCAAACTCACCACCAGTAACATCGTCATAAAAATCTTGTCCATTTCCAGTAAAGATACTGTTAGAACCAAAATTGCCACCAACACCATAGTTGTTTCCCATATCTGGCATTGTTAATCCATAATTACCAGCACGCTGCATACCTGATTCAACATCTAAAGTGTCATCCATAGCTGGAGCAGTTCCAGAACTTGTTTGACCTTGTTGCATTCTATTTTGTTCATCAAGAATAGAATTCATCATAGCTATTCTTTCTGGGCTCATCTCTGCTAGTTGTCTGTCAAATAACGATGGCGTATTGCTGCCAACTTCTGTACCAAACTGTGTGCTAGGTGCTGTCTGTGGTGTTAATCCCATAGCTGCTATTTGTTGTGCATAAGTAAGGTCTGCTGCACTGTCACCAGGTCTAGGCATAACAGGCATCTGCGTAGTTCCACTTCCTCCTCCAATTGCTGGTATACCTTCTGGCATAACAATTGGTGACATACCTACGGCACTGTCTGCAACCCCTGTTGAAACTGGGTCAGCAAATTGTCCCTCATAATATGGATTAACCATATCAGTAGGAGTGCCAAACATACTATAGTCTGCACCATCAGTGCGAAGACCTTGACCATATGTGTACCCATCTACTCCGCCAGGACCAGTGTAATTAAACAAAGATGAATCGTCATATGCTGACATATCTGGTGCATACTGAGTACCAGAAGGTGTACGCTGACTTAAATCTTGGCTAAGATAAGCTGCTTCTGCTTCTGGTGCACTATATGTAGAAGCCCCACCACCTCCACCACCTGTGGGATTATATGTAGGATTTCTATTTGTACTATTAGAATTTGAAGCAGCAATTGTTGCTAAATTTTCAGCATTTTGTCTAAACCTATCATCTTCTGTGTCTGTAAACAAACTAGGAGAATTGTAACTCTGTTGTGAATCATCCAAATATGACTGCATATCAGAGTTAGATGGATAAGAAGGTGCAGGCGGAGTATAACTTTGCTCATCATCTAAATATGCTTGCATCGAAGCGTTGTTTACATTTTGAAGTGCATTGTAATTTTTGTTACCTTGCCCCACTGTTAAACCAAAATCTTGAAAAGCATTTACGCCTTTATCTATTAGTCCATTAATTGCTGTTAAGAAAGGTTGGTCTGCCATTTGTATCTCCTATCGTAAAAGTGAGTATGCTTGGGCAAGACCACCTATGTTACTCATAGCACTATTGCCAGGCGTGGTTGTTACCATCTGACCCGCATTACCTACAAGAGGACTGAATCCAGCAATACCAGACTGATATTGATTGAACTTCTGATAAGGTTGGTTCTGTTCAAATTGTTGCTGTGACATAGCATCTCTTATTAGTGCTTGTTCTCTGCCTTGCTGTTGTCCACCAGATGCGTTAAGTGCGTTGTAAGGTTGCATACCAGCACTCATTAATCCACCAGTCATACCTAATGTATTAGCTTGATGTCCTAGTCCTTGTCCGTAAGCTTGTCCATATATACCAGCTGCTGCTTGGTTAGCTGAGTCTGCGGCTCCAGCAAGTGCGTTGCCCTCTGCAATACCTTGTCTGCCACCACCATATCCACCAGACATAATAGCACCACCTCTAATGTTTGCCATTTCACCAGTTAATCCACCCATAGCTCTGTCTGCCGCTGCTTGTGCCATATTATTTACATATGGATTGTTAGCTACATCTAGCATATTAGAGCTTGTGCCTTGTTGATAGGCTTGCATAGCTGGGTTCATAATTTGAGGAGCACCTTGGGTTGCAAAATCTCTAATGCCTTGCTGTGCTGTCTGTTGATCAGGGCTAAATCCAGCTTGTGTCTGACCACTGTAGTATTCAGGTGAGTAATCGTTGTACATTTTTTGAGCTTCTTTAAATCCACCTTCCATATAAGGTGAAGCAACGTCCCAAGGGTCTGCGTTTACTGTTGATGTTTCGTCAGATTTTGACATTATTTTATCTCCTTTGCAAATAATCTTGTAATTTCTTTATAGTCTATACTACTAAGCATTTTCCCCCAGCCTTTACGACCAAACAGTTCTACATACTCACAGCTATGTTCTTTTCCAAATGCGTTTAAGAGTGCATCTGCTTCATCTCTCCATTCTATAAACTCTTCACCACCTAATAAGATGACGCATAGTAAATTCTTTTGAGGGTACTTAGATATTTTTGTAATGAAAGCACCTCTGACTCCTTCTCTGTCAAATTTAACCCAGAGTTGCATATCTCTCGATAAGCAGGACTTCTTTATATCATCTATACTGTACTCACCTAATCCATATTCAAGGGCATCAGTCAAGTATTCTTTGACGAGAGGCCACCATCCCTCTATATTCTCCGACCTTATGCCTTCAATCAAAGTTTACTCCACGCTCCGTTGCTTAGGTATATATATAGTCCTTCACCTGTACTTCCAGGATTAAAATTTGTGCCATCTGCATATCTAATGTCACCAGCCCTTGGCCTAGTTGGTTCTACATTTGATTTGTCATAATGTCCATCAGATATATTGCTGATAACAGCAGATATTTTATCTAGTTCTGATTGCAAATATGTTGCAAGGTCTTTTGGGTCTGAGGGAACAGGGTTTTTAGTGTACTTTATACTCACACCCCAGCTCCTCTGTTGCCATCGGTAGTCCAATGCAGTTCTAAATTATCTAAAGACCAAGTGTTGCTATCGGTAGATTCTGCCCTGATCCCTATGTAATTTCCTGTGGCTCTTACTGCTATTTCTGAGTGAACACCACTAGTAAATGTGTATGGACCTTTCCAAGTAGTTCCTTGGTGCGGTTTCATTTCACTTCCCACATAAAAATCTACAGAGCCAGTCCCCTTTATTCTAGGAACAATTTTTCTAATTGATTTAGTTTGGCTTGTGCCTAAATGCATATTGCTTTTTTCTACAAAAGCTCTAAAGCTAACACCCGCATTCTGGGTAGTTCCCAAAGCATACAGTTTTGTAACACTAGGAGAAGCTAACAATAAAGAAGGCTTAAGTGGTGAGTCCCAAGCTTCACTGTCTGTGTCCCAAGTACCAGACTCTGACCAGTTAGTAGTAGAATCAAACTCAAGAACACCCCAAGCAATATAACTTGTAAAAGGTAAATCTCTTTTAGACCAACTGTTATTTCTAAAGTTGTACACAAAAGCTTTGTCTGCAAATGCATTGGTGTTGTTTGTGTTGGATACAAAGTTAACCCACATCTCATTCTTTTCTCTATCAACAGCAACAAATGTTCTTGTCTTATAGTCTGGGTGCATAGAACTAAACAGCTCATCTCTTATCTGACCATCCACTATAGATTCTTTAGTCTGACCATCGTGTATGTACACATCATCCTCAGAAACTACAAAATGCTTATTGTCGAAATCTTTTACGCAATGCCTACCTAGGATACCCGCATCAGAAAATAGTTGCCTAAATCCAAAGATAGACTGTCCTCCTTCAAATGACATACTCCAAATAGAATCTTCTTTATAAACTATATTAGTGTCACCTAATGGTAAACAATCAATTACAAATCCTGGAGATTGTGAAAGGTCTACATAGCCAGCATCTTTAGTAGCATCAGCAGGATTCCAAGTTGTGGGAACTGTACCACCCTCTGCGGGGTGTGACCACTGTACTCTAAAAGGATAACGCACACTAGAAGTTGTCAGGTCTAATGCAACTAAGAAGTTTCTAAATGGCCTCATTACTTGACAACTTGTATTGCCTAACCAATTGCTAAGAGCTTCCATTTTAGCAGCATTTGCTGTGCCCATCATCTGAGGTACATCAACACCATTATTAAGTATAGCTATTCCACCTAGCACACCACCATTCCAACCACTAGAAGCAGTTGCATTGTAATCACCTTGCACTAGTTCTGGTGAAGTATCATTAGCATTATTGCTAAAGGCTACAGTAACAGTAAGATGTGTGTTGTCTGCAATAGCAGATATAATTCTAGTTTCTCCAGACACCAATATGCTTTGACCCAATATTAATTCAGAAGTAAACAATGTGTTTACACCAACAAGAGAAGCAGAAGCAGTAGGATTAATAGTTCCAGTTAATACTTTGTTTACTCTTGTAATGTTAGTATGCACGGTATTTGTACCAGAAGTGTGCACTCTATATATTTTATCTAATCCAGGATAAATCCAAGAGTTAGTGCTTATAGTATTAAAAGGCAATAGCCAATAAGGAGGAACTGAAGGAGTACCAAACACTTGTTGATTCCCTAAGACTTTAGCAGTCTTATCATTATCAAACTCTATGTTGTTTCCATCTGTCCATTTGTCCTGTGGAGATTCATAAGGGCTTATGTCCTTATTAATTCCATTAGGATTTAATACTGTTACTTGTGTCTGTGCCATATGTTATCTAAACCTTTGCATATTAGGAGGACCATAACTTTTAAAAACCTGTGAAGGTGACTTAGCTGCTGGCTTGCTGTAATTTCTTCTTGAGTTACCGCCACCTGGACTAACAGATTTAACTGGTGTACTTTTTACTGGAGGTGGCAATACAGGCTTACTTATTGTTTGATGTTGTAGTTGATTGTCCATCATAGTAGCCTGTTGTATTTGTTGTGGTGTTGCTGTTTGAGTTGGTTTATTCCAAGGCTCACGGACTACTTTAAAAGGTGTTTTGTCTTCTTGAAACTTTTGTTTAAAATGTTCTTCTGTGTTTGGATAAACTTCTTTAGGTTTTTGAATTTTAATTTGACCTTGTCTGTATCTTTCTTGTGGACTAAATGCATTTATTTCTTTTTGAATAAGAGCTGGGTCAACTGATATATTAGGATTCCATTCCACATCCCCAAATTGATTTCCAAATCCAGAACCAAAGTTATAATCAGTTCCTCCAGTAAAAGCAACCTTACCAGTTGTAGGGTCTACTGAATAATCCATTTTACCACCAGTAAGTCCTATAGATTGTTGTGCACTATTTATACCTAAAGGATTTCTAAATCCTGGATTTTTTGAAATATCAATATGTTCACCAGTTGCGTTATACATAGTATCAAATCCTAAATCCTCGTAGGTTATTCCACCACTTGTTCTGCCAGTTCTTCGTATGTCAGACATAATTTGTCTTCTTAATTCTTCTTCCATTTGAGGTGAAGCATAAGAAGAAGATACTCCAAATTGGGCATCAACCATAGTTTTTGGTATACTATACATATTCAATAAAGAGCTTAAACCTAAATCAGTCTTAAAGTTTTTTGTTATATCATCTAATCCAAAACTTATATCATTTTGTGCAACCGCCCCAATTGAAGGAATAGCATTTTGTTCTTTATTCCATAAATTTTCAAATATGTTTGCCATATTATTTCATATCTAGACCATCAACAACAGCGTACCAATTTGCACCCGCATCAATCGTTTCAAAAGTTAGAATGTCTATGCCACTACTTGTTAAAGTAGGTGTAGTGCCACCAGCAAACTTAACACTTGCGTGCCAAGGGTCTGATACTGTACCACCGTTAGTTAATATTAATTTAAACTTGCCATAGATTCCAGAGTTAGGTGCATTGCTAATTGTAAACGCACCACCACTTGCAAGAACTGCGGTAACTACATTTCCTAGTGCAAAGTTAATTGCAGTAGAATTACTTACCGTACCTACAGCATTAACAATCTCTGTTTGTTTCTTTGTTTTTAAATTAGTTGTTGTACCTACAGCATCTGCAGTAACTGTTCTAGATGCCTCTACTGTTCCCAGTGTTGGCACATCATTGTAGTTAAGCTCTACTGTTGTACCAGTATATCCATCGATCAGGTTTAATTCTGTGTGTGTGGCTGTTACAGCACCAGCAATGTTAGGAAAGGTAGCACCAACCGCAGACTTTACTAATCTGATGTGGTCATCGCCTTGACTCCTTGCGTCTGTGCCTGTAGGATTTGTTGCTACTAATCCATCTATATAAGTTGTTGATTCTAATGCCATATTATTTTCCTTTTGCTAATTGAGCCCCAAAATAGAACTCTATAATCATTGTTGCCCATCCAAAGATTTCATCCATTTTTAATACTGAGCCCGCTTGTATGGTTACATACTCTACTATGTCTGGTGTAAACTGAATACCAAAAAAGCTAAAGCCTTCTGTCAATGTTGGTATAACTGTTGGCACATCAAACCACACTGGTGCTACTTGTGTAAATATAATTAATGCAAGTATTACAAATATAATAACTCTGCGATTAAGTGCAGCCATTGGGCTTTCTTTGTCTGCTCTATCTCTAGCTTGGTTAATAGAATCGTTGCGTGCTTGCAAATTCTGTATCATTAATTTTTGTTGTTCTTGTGATGCTTGGCTTTTTAAAGCAAACAACTTAGCTACAAACCCTAATGCTATTGGTGCTATGTTTGTTAAGAACCCTATCACGATAGACTCAACAAAAGTAAGTAAGATTCCATTGGTGCTAAATTTATTACATATCCCATCATAGTAACCTCATTGCTTCAAGAATACCAACGTGAGTAATAATATACCAAGCAAATGCTCCGTATATTCCCCATTTGATTTGCATTAAAGAAGTGTTTATTTTTTGTATACATAAATTAGTGTCATCAATCTTGCTAAACAGTTTTGCTATTTGTCCAGAGTGTTTGTCTAATTGCAATTGTATTCTCGTGAGTTCATCATTCATTCACTTGCCTTTAGCCTTAACTTGTGCTTTTTTGCTTAAGTCTTTAAGATGGAATAATTTAACACTTGTTTTAGTGTGTGTTTTGTTTGAGTGCAAAGTACCATTTGCCATTTTGTGCATACTACCCTTGTGTACTGTACCATCTTTTTTATAATGCTTTACACCCTTCACTTTTAATACCTCTTTGGTTTAGGTGGTAATTTTCTTTTCTTCATCATAGTCTTCTCCTAGTTTGCTAATGGATTGTCTAAGGCTCTTTGTAGTTTACTACCCAGCCTATCTTCTAACTCTTTAATCTTTCTATCTGTATCAGAATAAAGAGCGTCCCTTCTGGCATCAAATCTTTCACCAGCTTTGTCAATAGTCTCATCTATTTTATCTTGAGACTCATTAACTTTATCTTCTAGTCTTCCCATAAGTGATTCTTGTCTAGCAAGGTCATCTTTCAAATCGTTTTTAATTGAGCGAGTATAGTCTTTAGCTAACTCTACTGATTCACCTACACTGACTAAGGTTTCTTGCAACACTGCAATTTCCTGGTTAATACCTGTAATGTCTGGTGGTTGATACTGTGTGACTGTAGCCTTGAGAATTCTGAACTCATTATATAATTCAAATCCAGCCCAAGCACCACCTCCTAGCATACTGATAAGAGGGATAATAAGCATTAACTTACTTCCTCCAACTTTCATCCCATTATACTCTATCTCTGCCATTGTAAGTCCACTAATTTGTTATGTAGTATTTCGTTAGCAAGCCCATTTCTAAGCCCTCTCTGGCTATCTGGAACTTGTCTACCAGTGTATATATCTTTGCTTTCATAAAATATACTATCAGCAAGTTGAGAGTTGTAGTTACTAAACTCAGAGTTAAAGTTAAGCAAAGCTAAGATCAGGCTTTGTAATTTCTGTTGCTCTTCAAGTGAAGAAGCCTCACCCATTTCCATTGCAAGATTTTGTAACTTGTTACTTATAATCTCACGCATCTTATCTTTCTTAGACTCTTTCTTTTTCTCTTCTACTT
>Ga0308009_10000976_pt1 | contig 18081 bp, 26 predicted proteins | sample Neamet127_FD_203134 | JGI IMG/M metagenome (GOLD analysis project Ga0308009, IMG submission 203134) | Marine microbial communities from water near the shore, Antarctic Ocean - #127 | ecosystem: Environmental > Aquatic > Marine > Unclassified | place: Southern Ocean | collected 2014-07-24
TGAATCCAGTTATTCTATTAAAGTAATGTAAATAGTCGTGATAGAACTCACTGTTAGTATCATGCCACAGTTTATAGTTTGTAGGAATGATTGCTTTATGGTAATGGAATACTTCTAGTTCTTCTGTGTCAATTGCTGTAGCAATACAATCAAATGCACCGTCTGTCCATTGCTCTACGTCCATGGTCGGGTTTGGATTTAGTGTTGTCCATACCATCCCGCCATATTTTACTTCGGACAGTAACTCTCTAGATTCAATTTTATAGTCTGGATCAACTGTGCCTGCCACTCCCTTGAGTCCAGGATTGATATAGCATCCAATACGATCACCGTGATTGATTATAACTATGTTTCGAAATGCAATTTGAGATGTTCGATAGTCGCCTGGGTTCTTTATTTCACTCTTGTGAATGATAGGGATCCAAACTTTAGAAAATATCTCTTTGATTTCTTGTTTGTAAATTTCATGACTACTGTAGCACTCGCTACTTATGTATTCAACTGTTGGTTCTGCTAACCAATCTTTGTGGTTTCTTGCACCCATTACACTTTCTCCTTTACAATGTATTTAATATATAATAACACATAAAAAGGAGAAAGTCTAAACGAATGTTCCTATAAGCTAATAGGCGTTAGCTATACATGTCAAGGACTTTTTCTGCTTTATTTTTTTGTTTCTTAGCGTCAGGACGAATTGGTTCTAGCCATGTATCAGCAATGTATGCTTTAGGCGATGGTCCCAATTGTATATCTATGTCTTCGCCTTGTATCCACCAATAATGATCGTGTACCATACAGGTGCAAGTCATACTGTAAGCTTCAAACTGTTCGCCAGCTTCGAATTTGCCGATGTACTCAACTACTTTTACGACTCGTCCAATGTTACTTGAATTAACTGAATGTATTATGCGGGCAAAGTCACCCTGCACACATTTCATTCCTCTTCTTTCTTCTTAGGCTTGCGTCCGTAGAAGCCGCCTTTAACTTCAATGTCTTCGGTTCTTGCAAAAGGTTTACAAACTTCTATTTCGCCGCCTTTCGCTAAAAATTCTTTAATTAACCGTGTCGACTCATCGTCAGTTTCTCTAGGTGTCGGGTTCAATTTATCTTCCTTACCAAAAATTTAATAGTCTACCATTACCAATGATAATCATTGAGCAAGTCACAACGTGCAGTAGCACCCATCCAGTTCGAATAAGTGCTACTGCGTCTGCTCTGTTGTTATCATCGTATGCTTTTTGTCCAATGGCTTTACACCAATATTCCCACATACGATTATCCACTACATTGCGTTCTTGCGGTCTTGGATCTCTGCACGTCTTGACTTTGTTAACTTACCTAAGTCACCTAGAGCGCCACGGGCGCGAGTTGCTGCTGCTTTAACGTTCTTATCTTCCCAAGCCGCATGTTCGACTAGGTAAGCTTCAAATGCTGTAACAATTTGTTCGTGTTGTGATTGTTCGCTCATATATTTTCTCCTGTAATATGATTATAAATTTCTTTCCAGTTGACACATTTAACCATGCCTTCTGGAAGGTCGTCGTGCATGTTAAATCCATGCTCTACCAGTATTGCATTTAAACCTAAGTCTAAACCAAGTACTGCGTTAGATAGTTTGTCTTCGATCCAGTACAGTCCAGAATCCCGATACGGTTCAAGTGCATCATCTTTGTTTGCACCAGTATCTAAACAAACTAATTCTTCAAAAGCCGTTTCACCAAACAACTTTTCCAAATTCATTTTACGAAGTTTATATGCATTAGGATCTAAAGACATAGATGTAATGCAACGGAATACATATCCGTGTTCTTCGTGTAATCGTTTAACGTAATACATAGCGTCACGTAGTGCTGGGAGGAATCCCATAGCTGCGCTTTCGTTGAATATCTTTACGTTCTTAATTGCTTCGTTTCGAGAAATACCAAAACGCTTGGCAATGTCGTATTCCCAATTGCCATTCTCAATCTGTGTGTATCCACGCTGTTCTAAATAACAGCAGAATGCATACTCCCAGTTAAGTAGGACGCCATCTGCGTCAGTAAGTATCACTTTATCGTTATATTTTTTCATGCTGCCTCTGTGCCTAAGTTTATATTATGTATATACTATAACATAGATAGAGCGTTTTGTCAAGTGATTTATACGGTGAATCCGTTGGCCGATAATATGGGCCTATATGAAGCATATTGACTTGTTCTACTGCCATTCGGTCCCCATTGTCGCTTTGGACCAATATCAAGGTGCATAAAGTTGTCGTAACAACCAATACCAGTAAATCCTGCATCAACTGCACGTTGTATCATATCAACACGAATTTGTTGACTAGCCGAGGGCCATTGGACATCTATTGCCATACGCTGTACATGTAGGCTTTTCTTTGCGCCTCCAACACTAGCATTATACTCTGGTGTGCGATAAGCACTGTTGAGCGTTATTGGGCGTCCCATACTTTGTGCAAATATAATTGCTTTATTCCAAACAGTAGGAAGTACTCGTGGGTTAACGTGATTTTGTACAATAATCCATTCTGACTCAAGACGTTCAAATTCGTCACTATCTGCTCCATCTGCGCCTATGCCTGTATCACTGCCAGGTGCTGCTTCTGCTCCTTCTTTTCCAGTAATTGGATTTGTACCGCTTGGTGTTCCGCCGCCGTATTGTTCTAATGCTTCAAATGTATCTGGATCATTGCCAGCGTCTAACTCAACTGCTCTGCCACTAATAATTGCTCTTGCATCTGCATCGTCTATTCCTACAGTATCTTCAAGATCTAATGCATCGGCTATTGCTCCGCCTAGTGTCGGTCCGCCATTTACAAATACATTTGCGGAAAAGGGTGTGTTACTATGCGTTACTGCTGGCATTAGCTTGCTCCTGGACTATAATCTGTTGCAGGTGGCGCTGTGCTGCTAGATGAATTATTTGAGTCTTGTGTTGTAGATGATTGCGCTACAACTAATCCTGTTGCTGGATCAATTAAGTCTGCATTAGGATTAGCATTTTGTGACGCTGTCTGACCTTCAGGTCTTGCAAACGGCCATCTCTTCTTTGGTGCAGATGCGTTTGGAATACCATCAGGCGGTCCTGGAGGTGCGCCAGCGGTAATTGCCCCAGTTGATTCGTTATCAAAGCCTAGTTGTTCGCCTAGAGCAAATGGTGCAACTACTACACTAGAGCCTCGAAGACCATCGTCTGGTCCTGCTGTTCCTTTCGCTTCCCAGTAGTATTGTCCACTTACCCGTATTAATACCTTTAAGTCTTCCGGATCCTCTGTGGCACCGAGTGCTGCAATTATTGATGTTCTTTCTGCTGTTAAGTCTGCGTTGCTTTCACCACTAGCTGCTGCAACTGCTGCGCCATTTGGCAGTGTTCCGGCAATAACTGCTTCTGATACTGCTGCCGCAGTATTACCTACAGCCGAACTCATACTAACTGCAAGGAGTGCTCGTTGGAAGTCGTTTAGTACATGGTTAGTAGCTATGCCTGACTCTGGATCAGATTGTAATTTTTGTAACAATCTTACATCATCGCGTATACCTGTTAGTGCTGTAATAATCCGGTTGTATTCCGGAGTCATGTCTAAATGTAAATAATCTGTATCAGTAGATTCTGGCATTATGCTGTGTTATCCCGTGTTTTCATGATGTCTACTAGATATTGGGGTGTGCTTGCAGTGTTTGTTGGCTTACTACCGCCCCAATATCTGTTTGACAACACTCCATTAATTACACCTTGTTGCTGTCCTATCCAAGCAATATCAACATGTATGTTACCATTGCTCATATATCCATTACCACAACCTACTCCAGTTGCTCCTTGCGCTTCACATGATTGTATAAACTTTGTCATGATTGCAAGTTGTGCAGGATCAGTTGTGTATAGTCTATTACCGTCTCCGTCTGAAAGTCTTACATCAGCACCGAAGCCTTTGTCATGCCTATTAGATCCTGTACGGTTAACTCCTTTAACTCCGCCTTCACTTGTAGGAACTTGTCCTCCGCTAGTAATAGCTACATTAACACCTGCCGCTTTTGCGGCTGTTTCTAATATGTTCCAAAGCTGTTTTTGTATTGGTAAATTACGCTTTGGACCCAGTGCATATTTGACATTTCCATCAGCAGACCCAGATGCTGGTACTACTTGATCAAACGGAATACTGCCTTCGTAATAAGTCTCGCCATCTGCGCCGGTAATAGCTGTATTTCTGCCACCATAGCCTGCTCGTTGCGCATTAACTTTTGTTCCGCCAACAAAGCCTCCTGGATTTGACGTATTGTTTCTAATTGCATTATAGTTAGCTGCACTTGTGTTGCCTAAGTTAGTTGGGTTACCTACTTCAGCATTAACTATGTCGAGTATGCCCGACTGTTGCAAGTTAATAAAATCACTTGCTGCTTTTGCAATATTAGCTGGATTGTTTGCTACGTTATCAGCTTCGCGTTGATAAATGCCTTTGGCTCTGTCATCGCCTCTGTCTGTAATAATACGCAAGTCTACCTGTATATCTTCAAACAAACTTGCTATCTCAGCAAGACATGCCTGGTGAGCAATATCAAAATCAATGTGTACATGGTCGGCAGGTGCTGGCGCAGAACCCGGGTCAGTGTCAGTATCACTATCTGTATGGTTGACTGTAGTTTTACCTGCGCTGGCAGATTCTAGATATTTATTTGCGCCTGCTATTGACATCTATATTCCTCTTTAGTATATTTATCCGAGAATTTACGCGACTTGGATATTACTAGTACTTGCTGTATATTGTTTTGCAATATCAGTTTCAGTTGCAGCCATACAACTTACTGCATGTGCTTGTAGTTCAAACTTTGCATCAGGCGACACACCAAACATGAAAGGCGCTAGACCTAAACCACCCTGTTGCATAATTAACACCATTGGCTTAAAAAGTGTATACTGTGTTGGCGTCTGGCCGTCCATGCGGGCAACTAATTCTTCGCCCGAGTTTAATTTAAATGAGACAATTTCGCCTACTTTAAGTGGCTTCTGAATGATCATAGTGAATATCCTGTTCCGTTGTAGTTAGTTTCTTCTAAGTATGTGCCTAGTTTATCGTAGCCACCAATCTTTGTTCCGTGTACTGTAATTTGTGGGAAGGTACGTGCTCCTGGAAACTTTTCAAGTACCTCGTCACGGGTAAAGTCTGTACCAAGTTGGAAGTACTTGAATGGCAACTGTCTTGCTTCGCATAACCGCTTTGCCATATCACAAAAAGGACATTGCGGTTTGCCGTAAATTTCTATCATAAACTAAATCCTTTAAAAGTGTCTGTTGATACATCTTGTTTGGTGCCACCGCTGACGTATGATGTAATTTCTGTTTCTTGTGGAGCAACTTGTACTTCGCTACCACTAATCCATTTCTGTGTCCAAGGTAACGGGTTAGTCTTCGTTTGGTATGGACTTTTTAGATTTACATTAGTCATCCTTCGTGTGCAAATCCATTCAATGTATCCGCTCAACAACTCAGTGTTAAGACCAATCATTGATCCATCCTTAAACAAATACTCTGCCCAAGCCTTCTCTTGATCAACTGCATCAACAAACATCTGAATACATGCTTCTTCTGTTTCTTCTGCAATCTTTATATAATCTGGATCATCTTTCTTGAGTACTTTAAGCAACATCTGTGTACTTGCTAAGTGCAAGTTCTCGTCGCGAGCAATAAGCTTAATAATCTTAGCATTGCCTTCCATTTGCTTCATTTCTGCAAACGCCCAACTACATGCAAATGAAACATAAAAGCGTACACCTTCTAGAATGTTAACACTCATTAGTGTAAGCCACAGCAATTTCTTTAGTTCATACATGTCAACTGTAATCTTCTTGCCATTAACTGTATGTGTGCCTTCGCCTAGCAACTTGTACCAGCGAGTAGTTTCAATAAGGTCATCGTAGTACTTACTAATGTCTCCAGCACAATCAGCAATCTCTGCAATGTCTAGCATCTCGTCAAAGATTTTACTAGGATTGCTGTACACGTTACGAATGATGTGTGTGTATGAGCGTGAGTGGATTGTTTCTGAGAATGTCCATGTTGTGATCCAATTCTCAATCTCTGGCAAGCTTACAATAGGACTAAACGCTTCTACTGGCGCACGACCTTGTACACTATCTAGTAGGATTTGACGCTTCAAGTTACTTGTAAAGATGTGACGCTCATGGTCACTAAGTGCCTTAAAGTCCTTGCTATCTTTGGTCACATCGACTTCTTCAGGACGCCAAAAGAATCCTAATTGCTTGTCTGTAAGTCCATCAAAACTTTTATACTTTAGCGTGTCATAACGCTGAATCGTAGGCCCACCTGTTGGATCTAGGAATGCTAATACTTTAGTGTGGTCTGCTTTATTTTCAGTGTTAAAAACGCTCATGTATATCTCTTACCCTTGTGTATGTGTATAGTATTACTATAACATGCCCCGAAGGGCATGTCAAGTGTTAAATGTGACAACTCTCACAATCTTCATCGTCTACTTCAACGACTTCAAGTTCGCCCATCATTTTGTTAACATCAACTTCGCCTTGTCCGTCATTGGTGTTGAAGTAGTACAACTGCTTGCCGCCTAGCTTGTAGAACATTAAAAGATGCTGCAACATTGTGCTCATTGGAATCTTTTCATCGTCAAAGTAGATTGGATTGTAGCTAGTATTAACACTAATGCCTTGGTCAATGTACTTCTGCAGAACAGCCATAATCTTAATATAACCTTCTGGTGACTGTTGATCCCATAGTAGGTCATACTTGTTCTTTAAACGTTTGTACTCAGGAACAACTTGCTTTAGTACACCATGCTTGCTCTGCTTGATACTAATTAAACTACGCGGCGGCTCTATTCCGTTTGTAGCGTTAGCAATCTGTGCGCTAGTCTCAGCTGGCATAAGGGCCATTAGCGTACTGTTACGAATGCCTGTATCTTTTAGTTGCTCACGCAACCCTTTCCAATCCATGCGTTCTACATGCGGCACTAACTCATCTAAGTCTTTCTTGTATGTTTGGTTAGGTGTAATACCATGTCCGTACTTTGTTTCCATGTTGCCACTTGGCGCACCAAATTCTACTGCTAAGTCAGCACTTGCTTTAATTAAGTAGTACGACCATGCTTCTGCCCACTCGTCTACAAGTGCAAGCCCGTCTGCATCAATGTGCTGGTACGTTAGATCATGTTTTGCTAACCAGTATGCGAAGTTAATAATGCCAACGCCTAAAGGACGGCGCTTCTCTGTAGATAACTGTGCTGCTAGGATTGGATAGTTTTGATAACTTAATAGTGCATCTAGTCCACGTACTGCTAAACGACATACACGCTCAAAGTCTACTGGATTACGAATGTTGCCCCAATTAATTGCACTTAGTGTGCATAGGCTAATCTCACCTTCTGGGTCGCTCAAGTCTTTTAGAGGCTTTGTTGGTAATGTAATCTCTGCACATAAGTTGCTCTGTTTAATAGGCGCAAGCTCTGGAAGGAATGCACCATGGTCATTAGCATTGTCTACATTCTGCAAGTAAATACGTCCTGTGTTCTTACGCTCTTCCATAAAGCTACTGAACAGTTCACTTGCTGCAATAGTTTTCTTACGCACTTTTGTATTACGTTCTGCACGTTCGTATAGTTCACGGAACTTATCTTGGTCTGCAAAAAATGCATCATATAATCCAGGAACGTCTGCAGGCGAGAACAAAGTTATGTCTCCTCCGGTTACTAGTCTTTCATACATCAACTTGTTAAACTGTACACCGTAGTCCATGTGTCGTACACGGTTCTCTTCGGTCCCTTTGTTGTTCTTTAACACTAGCATGTCTTCTACTTCGAGGTGCCATACAGGGTAGTATATAGTTGCTGCTCCGCCACGTACACCACCTTGGCTACATGACTTAACTGCTGACTGGAAGTGCTTGTAGAAGGGAATAATTCCTGTGTGATAAGCATCGCCTTTACGTATTGGAGAGCCGATAGCACGTATGCTTCCTCCACCAATACCAATCCCTGCTTTCTGACTTACGTACTTAACAACAGCGGCAGCAGTAGCGTTAATGCTGTCAAGACTGTCATCAGTTTCAATGAGTACGCACGAACTGAACTGACGCTGCGGGGTACGCACACCAGCCATAACAGGAGTAGGTAAACTAATGTCGTGTAAACTAATAGCATCGTAATATTCCTTGACCCACTGCAAACGGGTCTCTATTGGATAGTCTTGAAACAAGCTTGCTGCAATAAGAATGTAGCACATCTGCGGTGTTTCGAAGATTTCGCCGCTTACTCTATTTTGACATAGATACTTGCCACGAAGCTGTTCCATTGCAACATATGTTAATTCATCATCTCGATCATGCTTAATGAATGTATTAATCTTATTCCATTCTTCGTCTGTGTATTTTGTAATAAGTTCTGCGTCGTAAAATCCTGCTTCGGTATTCTTCTCTACTAATTTCTTAATATGCCAAGGTTCAAAGCCGCCGTACACTTCTTTTCGTAGTGCATAGTTAACAAGGCGTCCACCTACATATTGATAGTTAGGAGTTTCTGCACTGATAAGATCAGCAGCAGCTTTAATTAATGTTTCTTGAATTTCTTTACTAGTTACTCCGTTGTAGAACTGAATTTGACTTTTAAGTTCTACTTCGCTTGGGCTAACTCCTGTAATATTTTCGCAGGCATAAAATACAACTTTGTGTAATTTATCAATGTCTAGAAGTTCTTTGTCGCCATCACGTTTGGTAACTTGAATCATGTTTCTATCCTTTTAAATTGTTCTAATTAGTTAGGTATTTATTATTGTGACGGCAGTGTGTGTACTAGTTCAGAACGCAATGTATTAGGCAACTTGGACCTATGTACATACGTTTCTGTATCAAACCCAATCACATTATCGTCAACATAAAGTAGGTAATATGTTGCTGACTTTTTATTGTCTCGTGTAATATGTATCTTATATACTGCCTTGGATAACACATCAGTTAACTGTAAGGTGTAACAAATTGCGAGAATCTTAACAAACGGGCAATAATTATTTTCTTCAACTATTTCCCACGCTGTTGGCCAACTACTTGGAGTAAAAGGATCTGCTGCAATCAAACATGAAGGTATCTGATTATAATAGTCTATTGCTTCTTGTATTGGATCTTGAGCAGATTCTAAACCGTTACGGAACTGTCGCCAGACAATAAGCCTGTCTTCGTATCTTTTTTGGAACATCAATTTGTCATTTTGTTTACGATTTCGTTTTCACTTTGTAATACAATGTAGCATTATCGCTACTAGTTAAGTTTAACATCATGATGGCTAATGTGTCAACCGTTAAATCACCATCTTCGTCATAAGTTTGTGCTTTAAATTTTAAATTTTCTGCATATGTGTTACTGCCAGTATAGTTGTAGTCATCTGAGAAGTTAACTGTATCATTTGTAGGATCTACAACAATTACCATTGTTCCTGTTCTTGACGCTGCTATATGACTACTTTTGTACACGTAGTCTATTTCATATCCTTTAGCAACATCTGCAGGAAGTCTAAATAATTTAATGTATTCGCCGGACTGTCCTATTGTAATCTGGTGTGTCGTACTAAAATCTGTAATAGTCGGACCTTTTACTTCTGGGTGATAAACTACGCCAATTTTATATTCTTCTGTATATCCTAATTCTTTGCTACGTTGGAACCAATCACCGTCACTTATGTTTCTAATGTCTACAAATTTAATTACTGGAGTTGTTGCATTTAGTGCTGAGCCGCTGTGGTTACCGATATTGTGGAATTTATTGTTTTTACTAATGTTGTCTGTGCCATTGGCGACTGTAAGTGCAGTACCGTATATGTTATCAAATTTACTTTCAGTTATTTTATTATTAATAGGACCTGTTAACATACCACTTGTGCCCAGGACTGAATTAAATCCAAATGCAAATCCTTGCCATAAAGTATCAAATGTACAGTTTGTCCATGTATTGTCTTTTATGTCGTTGTCTGATTTTATTCCAGTAACACAGTTTTTTATAGTAACATTTTTAAATAAGTTACCGTTTGAGCTGACTGCTGTACTTAGAGAGGTTAATCGAATCCCGTCACTTTCGCCATCAACCGCGCTGCCGAAAGTATAAGCTCCACTTATTATTAGATCTTCAAATACACTATTTTTACAACTTTTAAGACTTAATACCGGTCCTCTAGTAGTTGTAATAGTCATCCCTGATAACTTAATATTTCTTGCTTGGTTTAATGTTGTACTAGTTGCATCTGTTGAATATACACCTGGAGTACTTGTTTCGTTTACAGTTTCAAATACAGAATGATTACCTGCATTAATAATAGTTTTATCTGCGCCAGCGCCTCTTATTGTAGTGTAAGGTGGTAGATGAATTGTACCAGTAACAGTGTACTCACCTGCTTCAAGTATAAGTTCTACACGAGCTTGTGTTGTGCCTTTGTTTGATGCATTTAAGTATAACTGGTCAATTGCACGTTGTAATGCTACTGTTTGGTTAGTGCCATCGCCGTTTGCACCAAAAGAACGAATACTTATTGTATCATCTAGTCTAGCTTGTAACGTGCGTAGTATAGGAGAATTTGCTGACGCACCTGTTTGTACATTTAAGCTCTTCTTATAGGAATAAGTGTTTGCAAACTCAAATAGGTTATCATGTTGGCTTAACATTTTAGTGTTGCCTACAAATGGCGACCCTTCACTAACTGCTCCGTTACCAATGTATAATTCCTGTGAGTCAACAGCCCAGCCAAACTCTCCGCTTGCTAGTTGCGGCAATCCACTACCTGTGTTCTTTTGTCCTCTGCGAACTTGAATTCGACTGATGGATACTACGGCCATACTATAACTCCTATTTCATTATATAATATTTAGCCAAATTTCTCGTAGTACTGCTCGCAACGCTTCCACCACTCCTGTGCCCAGTCATCAAACTCATCTGGCCATAGATCAAACTGCTGATAAGTCTCTCCGCCTAGTTCAACACCATCATCTCCGCGACTACACATAAAGATGTGTCCTTCACGTATGTTAGTGCCATGTATTTCATTATGTCCTAGTGCATATGCTGTCATTTGTAAGTAGTAATCTTCTACCCACTCTGGCTTCTTAGGCTTGTTTGTTTGTTTAAAGTCCATAATGCAAGCTTCGCCTTTGTACTGTCCAACTAAGTCGGTAGTACCTGCAAAGATGCCTGGAACATAAAGCGGAACTTCACTGCCCCATATCTCATCTACGTGACACATTGCTTCGTCACGGATAACTTCTGCCATACGATATGCTTTTTTAGAATAAGGATTGCTGCCTGGACTTTCTGTCCACACACCATTATCAACATAGTCTTCAAGATACTTGTGCATCCTTGTGCCTACGCCACTTGCTTCAGTTACAATCTCTTGTGCTTTCTTTTCACCCACACGCTTCTTCCAAGCAATAAGATGCGACATATCCTTAGTACCACTAAGAATAGTTGTTACACTTGCTACAGGAGCATGACCAGGTGCAGCATAACGGCGCATACCATTTACTTCAACACGCTTTAGTTTCTCGTACTTGTACTTCTCTATAATTAAGCTCAATCTTTAGGCTCCTTTGGTAAGTCATAACTGGTATCCCATGAAGCATCGCCAAATGGGTCATTAAATGGATCTGACATGAATGGATCGACGCCAGAGTTTGGATCGTCTACTCCAACAACAGCAGTCACCTCAGGGATCATACCAGTAAGAGTAGTTTCAATGCCCTGTTTGAGGGTCATCGAAGACATTGCACATCCAGAACAAGCACCGCTCATTTCGAGTGTTACAACACCATCTTCGTAATCAAGATAATTTACTACGCCGCCATGCCCAGCTACTGCTGGTTGGATATAAGTTCCTAATATTTGTTTGATGTTTTCGACTGTTGCATCATATGTTTGTTTATCAGTCATAAAAAAGCTCCTATTAGTGTATATAATAACACAAAATAAGAGCTTTGTCAACCGTTATATTATAGTTTGGCGCCGACGTCTGTTGCGCTCTTAGCCATATTTCCCACTGTGTCGCCTGTTGCGCCTGATTGGGCAGCTATATCATCTACTTCACTTTGTTTAAACTCAATCTTATCTTGATCAAAGTTAGTTACTAGAGATTGTATTTTAGGATCTGCATCATACATTGCTTTAAAACTTTCAAAGTCAAAATTGCCTTTGCCTTGATTGCGCATGTATTTGTCTAGCTTTTTCATGGATAAAGCAGCCACACCGGCTGCTTTCTGTTGACGTAATAAAGCGTAGATGATGCCGCCATCTACTGCACCTTCGGTTACTTTAGCTTTTTTTTTGAATGTTGCTTTGACTCACGCTTCTCACGTCCGCCTAGCTCTTCGCCGCCTGCTGCTGCGTCTGCTGCTCCAAATTCGTCATCTGGCATTCCAACTTCGCCTGGTGCTAGTTCACCATCAATTGGCTCCATGTCTGGATCTGCGTCTGGGTCCATGTCTGGATCTTCATCACCCATAGTATCCATTGGCTCGCCTTCGCCAGTTAGCATGCCTACGCCGCCTGTTAGTGCAATACGTGTTGTTTCCATCACGCCATACATTGCTTCTAATGCTGGCTTAACTGTAGCAGTAAATGCTTCGCTTGATTCGCTACCCATTTCATCACGGATTGCATCAGCTAGTTCTAGCATCGATTCAGTTTGCATTTCAGCAGTGTCTTCCATCCAACCAGTAACACGATCAACCATGTCCTTAGCTGCCATTACTAGTTCTGCTTTATCTTCTTCGCCTTCATTAACTTGCTCAATAGCTTCATCAATTGCAATGCTTACATCATCCCGCTCATGTAGTGCAGCGTTAAGCACGTCTAGAAACAATTTGTTCTTGCTGTGTCCTTTTTGCTGAACAGCATCAAAGCTTTCTGTTGTTTCTACATTAAATACTTGAGTGCGTAGTTTGTTACGAGCGTCTTGTAGTTGCTCTGTAGTAAACTCGTCGATGTTAATTTTTGAACCAAAGCGTTTTGCTAGGCTTTCATTTAGTTTTGCTGCCGTAACTGGCTTTGAAAATTCTCTAATTTGCATTTTATTCTTCCTGTTGATAGGTGTTCTATATTATATTTATCACTAACAAAAAATATAGCGGTCTAAAAGACTTCGAACACGCTGTGATTCTTGTATGGCTATATCTAATCTTGCTTCTCTTATGTCTCGTTTAAATTCATCAGTAGTCTTGCGAATTGAGTTTTTATAAAAGACGGCGTCATTATAGTGCTTCAGCATTAAATCATCAAATTCTATAGCCTTTTCGGTAATGTCAATGCCCTGTGCAAGATTTTTGGCAATAGCAACTGCTGTAGTTTTAAAATAAGTTCTAACTACTTGACGATTCTCTTTAGCGTCATATATCAAGTAGCCTTTAGGACTCTTGCGTATAATGACATGCTTGATCCTAATGCTATTTCCTCTTGCATGAGGGATAGCACTATCTTCAAGTCCTCTATTAACAATTTCTTCAAGGTCATTTAAAAGCTTTTCAGTTATCATTCCGCATCACCATTATCGTTCCATTGTGTTGTACTTTACTTATAATACTCTTACGAATTAGATTGTTGATAATGGTTTGTTCACGCTCTGGAAATGCTCCAAGCGGACGAGGCTCATCAATACTAGCCAAGAGTTGTTTTTCCTCATTGGTCTTATAAGTGTTTTTAATGATAAGCTCGTTAATTTTCATCTTATTGCAGCTAACTCTTTTTGTAGTGCTGCTATCTGTGCTTTAGCATCTGCCATTTGTTGCTGAATTGCTTTCTTTTGTTCTTGCTTGGCCCGCATTGCTTCAGGACTTTTGTCATTAGCGCCTGGCTGTCCGTTGCCCATTGCTTTTCCGACTGTACTAACTGCGGCTTGCTGCGCTCCAGCTTTTGCTATTCCGCTTACAGCGTTGCCGGCTCCACGAGCTGCTGCGCCGCCGACTTTAGCTGCGCCTCTTGCTAGTGCGCCAGCGCCTCGAAGTGCTGCTCCGCCTACTGCTGCTGCGCCTCTTGCTACTCCACCCGCTACTGCTGCAACTGCTGGAATAATTTCATCTGTACGTGCTTCAGTGATTTCATTTATTTTCATATTCTTGCACCTCTGCGCTTAGTCTTGCTTATTGTTCTACGTCCAGTGTTCAATCGTTTTAATCTTTGGCTTGCTACGTTTGTTCTTTTAGTTCTACTAGCTTTTGTACTTATTACTGAACCCTTCTTGCGACGAGTCTGCTTGAGTGTGTTAGATGCCTTCATGTTCTTAGGGGCATTACACGTTGCAGGCTTTGCAACAATACGTCCTTTACGTATGCCACTTGTGCAACGATACTTACGAACAGTCTTGTTCCCACTCTTGCCAAATATAGTAGCAACACCTTCTTCAATAGTGTCGTTATATAGATCTCGTAGTAACATTAACGCCTCTTCCGGTTAAGAGCTTGTACTCGTTTACTTGCTGGATTGATACGCTTAGTCCTCTTTGCTTTACGTGCCATTCTGCCACCTAGTCTAGCTTTAGTCTTTTTAAATTGCATACGCTTTTTAATGTCAGGTGCTGCAAAGCACTGTGCCATCTTAGCAACAACTCTATTTTTGCGGGGGCCACTTGAGCAGCGATACTTACGGACAACCTTCTTTCCAGAACGTGCCCATGTTTGACCTTCTTCTAGGTCTGCTTCTGTTGGATCAATAAAAAACTCACGTAATAACATATAGTTATTTATCGTGAGTGGAAGGTTACTGCATTAATATGACAATGATGGTTGATAATAGTCCTGTTACTATTGTGCCTGCTGCTCCAATAATAACTTTGGTCATTGATTGCTGTCCTGTGCTGATTGCAACATGTAATGTGTCAATCTTTTCTTCTACTTTAGATAAGCGTCCTTCTAATACGTCATAACGCTGTGCGCATAAGTCGACGTGTGCTTCGAGGTTCTCTCTTTCTAATTGGGTAGTTGCTGGCATTGTAAATCCTCAAAACCCGTCTTATCGTGGGTTGTATTCTGTAAGTAAACTCTAAGTTAGCCTTGTTGTTGTGATTTAAATGCCTGGTAGTTTTAAAGCTACAAAGTTATTTATCATCTATTTCAAAACTTATGTTGCATTTAGCTGTATCTTTGGTAAGAAAATGAGCATTATCAAACTGTGCTGTTTCCTCTAACTCTGTTATAATCGGTATCAGATTAAAGTCATTTACTAGTGTTTCGATGTCTATGGCGTCTGCATAATCTATATCAAACTTGTAGGTCCACACATTTTGTTTGGTCTTGTATGATATTCCCATTCCTAGTTTACTAGGCACTTCTTTAACAACTACTGGTTTGCTAACATACGTTGGATTCACTCTCATACCAATTGTTTGCATAACTGTAAGGAAGTTTTGTTGCTGGCGGTATTGTGTAGGATCTTCGCCTCGACGGGCATGTGTTTCACTTATGTCTACAAGTGTATGTAATATAAATCTCATACTGTATTTAAGCCATAAAAAAACAGTCACTCGTTAAAGTGACTGTTTAGTGTGACGCCTGCCTTGCGGCCGTATATCACGATTCTAAGGTAGTTAGAATTTAGTCAATAAACTCAGCAATTAGCGTAGTTGTAATACCAGTGTTGCCAATACCAAAGTTAGCTGCTGCTGTTAGTACGCCTGTGCCTTGAATTGCAATTTGCACTGCATCAGTTGTTCCGCCTGTGAAAACACCTGCTTCTGTTAATACACTAATACCTGTAATACTATGTGCATCGTTAGTTCCTGCTACATCACCTGCTGTCATGTAAAGTACTAATGCGTCAAGTTCTACTTGAGTCATGTTAGTTTTTGCTGCATTAATGATTCTAGTACGTGGACCTAAACCGTTACCTGCTTTTGCTGTTGCGTTTGTTGCTACTGTAGCCATTTTATATTCTCCTGTTTTCTAATGGCAAGTAAGATTCTCTTCTTACTTGTATAATATTATTTATCATTTTAAAATAAAAACGAGGCTTAGTTAGCGTTTTTTAGCTCTCTTATGCACTGCTCGTAGCTGTTGAACCGCTCCTGGGCCCGCTTTTACGATGTCATCTATCATTTTAATAGCTGGCAAGTAGGCTGCAACCATGTTAGCACTTGCTGCTTTACCGTCTTTGGCTTGCTCTAAGAACTTTTTAGTAAGTGCTAGGTTCCTGTCTCCTACTAGATATCTATATAGTGCTAGTTCAGCGCCTGTGGTGCTTAGATCAGGAGTTGATATAGTTGGTTCTGGATCTATTACACTTGCTTTTTCTAAGTTCTTTACTGCTGCAAACTTTTCAAAGTCTTCGATGATGTCTGAACTGCGTAGTTTAGCACGAACAGCAAAGATAAGACGTGTGGATATTAAACGCTTCTCTGCTTTAGTCAAACGTGCAAAATTTATTAAGTTTCTACGTATTGCTTTGTAGTCACTGTTGCTAATTTTAAGTGCAGATTCAATTGCTTGAAATAAGTTGTTTACTTGTACTGGCTGTTTGCCTTGTGCTATTGCATTGATGTATCTATTAATAGCTGCTGTGGGCAGTTTTGTACTGGACCGCATACGTTTTGCACTATCAGGATCTTTAAGCTTATCCTGTGCGCCACTGTCTCCTACAAGGAAATATGTAAAGTTGTAGAGGTCAGTGCCCATGATACGATACATTTTGTATTGCTCAGCGCCTGCAGTCTTCTTTGCATAACGTTGTACGTAAGCTTTGAAGTCTGGATACTGTCGCATAGTTTCTAATGCTAACAGTGTTAGATACATGCGTTCACCACAGTCAGTGTAAGTCAACTTCTTAGCATTGCCATTATCTTTGGTCATGCGTGACTCATGCAGATCTCTTAAGAAAGAATAAGGTTCTTCCTTGCTAGGCGTAACTTCGTGTCCGCCTTCTAGTTCTGCCCATTGTGCTGCGGTATACTTGTCAGTCATTATCTTCTACGCTTTGATGCTCTGTCATCTGCCTGACGTGCGATCTCGTCATCACTTGGTCCATCGTCAAACTCATTATCAGTATCATCGTCTGGTGCGTCATTGCCTTGTCTAATGTCGCCTTTTTGATCGTACAGTTTATTGCCAAAGTTTAGTAACAACTTTACTGTTTTTTCAGTAGTGTCTCCTGCTTTAGCAATGTCTCCAAGATTTTTTGGTCCGTCATAGGAGTTTAGCTTTTCAATTGACGCTGCAACTTTATTAATTGTCATTGACATTTTAAGCTGGTTGTCATCTTTCATATCCATCTTGCCGGCATGATCATTTAGCAAAAAGGCAATAGCAGCATACTTTGTTGTTGTAGGATTATCCTGTGTTGCATATCCCGGACGGACTGTTCCTTCTGTTACTTCATTAATCTTCATTTTTCTATTTCCTTAATTTGGTTGCCAACGCTGACGCGGCACTAGTTTAGTCTTTGATCCTAGAGCAACGTATCCTTCGCCACCCTTCTCACCTTTTGTTGTTGCTGTTACATCAGCAGGAGCACTATCTAACTGATCAATAATATGATCCTTTACAATCATGATCTGTTTTACAAGACCAAACAATGCTGGCAATGCCTTAGGGCTTGCTGTATTCATCTCTGCAATCTTTGCTTGCTTGTTAGTACTTACCTTTGATGCGCCAAGCCAATCAAAAAACCCATTTTCAATGTTCTTTAACTGTTGTGTGCGTGTCATATGATTAACATATGTATAAATGATGTTCTTCATATCACTTAGTCCTTTAACAGGAGCAAGGAAGGCGTCAACTAACTGTGCATTTTTATCAGCAGTTGCTCTAATACTCTTAACTTCTGATGTGTCAACTTTAGGCTGATGTGTTACATATGTCTGCCCTAGTACTACTACATCATTACTATTAAGTTCTTCTACATCCTTGAAAGGAGTTGCTGACTTTGAACCAAACTCTTCAAGTTTTGTGTGAACTACTACACCAACTTTTGAGTTCGCTATGCGCCCACCGAGTTGGCCATTCGTATCAACTGTATACTTGACTTTGTTTGGTTCAAATTCTACTGCGCCTTTAGTTGCTGTAAAAGGCTTGCGTGGACTGTATAGTAAGTCACCATAAACAT
>Ga0308009_10000979_pt1 | contig 18044 bp, 2 predicted proteins | sample Neamet127_FD_203134 | JGI IMG/M metagenome (GOLD analysis project Ga0308009, IMG submission 203134) | Marine microbial communities from water near the shore, Antarctic Ocean - #127 | ecosystem: Environmental > Aquatic > Marine > Unclassified | place: Southern Ocean | collected 2014-07-24
TGGACATGTCACGAGTGTATGGTTGCTTCTACCACGATCCCATAGCACTGTAGGGCAATGTCCCACCAAGAGGGTGGAAATATTAGGTTATGAGCTGACTTTTGCTGCGCTATCATGTGCTTGCTGGCTCACGCCAATAGCACTCACTGCGCTGTGCAAGAAGCCGAGCGACACCGAGAGTGTCGCTTTGGGGTGCGCGTTTCGCACGGTGGCGCCACTGTTCCCGAAACCCGCACATGTTGGTGTGTGCTGTTTGCATCACCGGAAAACGGGGGGTGTATACTCTTCTGTTTTCCTGCGACATAAACAAACACACATCTTCACCCACCTAACACTGGGCAATCCTTCACGATAACCCTTTGTCAGGAATCTACGGTACGAGAACGAGAACAAAACACGCGGAGTGTTTGAAAACATCCAGCACACGGAGTGCTGCTGCCCCGACACCAGCGACGCATCATGTCGTCGATCGCGGAGAAGTTCAAGATTCGCTTGAGCCAAACTGGCGGGACGAGTGCACTGGGCAGTGCACTGGGCAACGGATCCGGCACCGGGTTGCTCAACTTCATGGCCTCCATCGGTGGTCGCCCTGCGCTCGATCAGCTGGGCCACCTACGGGCGGTCATCGAAATGATCCTCCTCTCCAAGCACTCCTTCATGTCGCCGAACGAGGACGGTGAGATGAAGAAGGGCTGCCTGTATGGCATGCAGCTCTACAACTATGGAAAGGAGCCGGGGCGCGGGGACAACCCGTCAGACTACCTTGACGCCGAAGCGTTCGCCCCTGGTACTCGCCTGCACATGGAGGCGTGCCGCGTTGGCCTCGAGATAGCGCGCGCGGTACAAGCCACCTCCCACCCCGCAAGCGCGGAGTACCGGATGATCGCCACCTTGACGCAGACGGAAATGATGGCCATCCCCGCGATGCCGCCGATAACCCTTACACGGAAGATCATCGTCTACCTGCGGAAAGCACAAGCGTCGCTTCTGACGCAGGCGGGGGCGGCTCTCGAAGACCGCATGAACGCGCTACGGTGCACCTCTCTCTCTACCCTCGAAACTTACCTCGACAAGTGGATCGCGGATTTGCAGCTGTCTAAAGCGTTCCCAACAGTCTTCGAGGACAAGGACCACAACAAGCCGTCCGCATGGATGACCATCACCATCACCAAGATCCTCAAGGGCGTGCGCGACCATCCTGGATCGCAGAGTCCGAATTTACGCAAGACCCGCGATTTCATGCAGCGCATGATCTCAAAGGACTACGTTCGTGCGGCGCAGCGTCCGATGTTAGACGCCAAGTTCCTGGAAGACGATGACGAGGAAGACGGGGAGTACGAGAACGGCATCCCCTCGGCATTCAAGGTGCCGGCCCGGGCGGTACTTTTGGAGGAGGACATCGCGCTGCTGGGCGAAGAGCAGCTGGAGCGCTACTTAGAAGAGCAGCGGATCCTCGACGTGCTTGACGCCAGACTCATCGAGGAGGAAAGGGCGGCTGCATTGACATACACCACCTACGTCCAGAAAATCCGTGACTACGTGCACAAACAAGCTGCGGCTGATGAGAAGTTCAAGGCAGAGTTACTCGGCGATGCGGCGCACAGTGCGATGACCGTGGGGGCCAATATGGCCGCCCAACCACGCGCGCCTCCAGGGCACCACGCGGAGGCGCCCCACGCAACGCAGGGTCGGGGAGGGCCGCGGCCCACCCGGGCCGGTGATGCGGGACGTCCCGCCGGCGTGTTGCTCCGGCCCGGCCTCCTGGCTCCACCGTTCACCGGACGGTGCCACGGGTGCAACCAGACCGGCCATCGTCTGCGAAAGTGCCCGGAAAGGGGGACTGACGGACAAGCAGAATCGAGGCGGTGCTACAACTGCGGCGTGCAAGGGCACCTTAGCTTGGACTGCACCAAACCGTGCGGTTCCTGCGGGAAGCAAGGCCACTCGTCCGCCTCATGCCAGCAGCGCGTTCCGAGCACGCAGTCGTCGAACTCGGGCGGCACCCCCACCTCGCGCCGCAATGGGCCCCGCATGTGGGACGGCCGAAGCGGACCCCTTCGGAGGGACACGCAGGCGCGGGCACCCACCGCGACGTCCAAGAGGCCAGGCCGAAGCAGCGGGAAGGCAAGAGAAGGTGTCAACGCCGTGCGCGAGGCGAAGGTGCTGCTTGCGAGCCTCCCGTACGAAGATCAAATGCAGATGGCTTTCGAAATGCTGGAACAGGATTCTAGCGGTCGAGGTGGCGGCGAAGGGAAAGAGGAGGACACTGTGATGATGTTCCGAGCGGGGGACACCCGCCGCGGGAACGCACCGCCGCCGCCACGAACAGCCCTGACTCCGAGGAAGCAGGGCCGCTGTTTCTCAAGTGACGAGGACGGCGACGGTCCGACTAGGAGTGGGGACGAGGAGGAGCCCCTATTCACGGAAGACGGTCTCACCGGCGAAGAGCTTGAGGAGTTGATCATGACCAAGAAAGACCTGTACTCGTCTTGGGTCGACGGGCTTCGGGACGTCGCGACCTTCTCAGCAAGGGGCCGTTGCCTGGTGCCCGCCAGCTATATGTCGGTCAAGGCCACGGAGGACCCCCCACAAGCCGTCGCACTCGACACCTACGCGGTCTCGATTGCACACTGGTTGGCCGGGAAGGACAACGGCGCGGACCGAGGAATAATCCAGCAAGCCAGGGCCTATGGGGTAAATTGCGGACCGGGGCCAGAAGCATATCTGTGCGACACCCTTGGCCCGTACCGACGGTGGGATCGGGGGTACATCCTTCTGATGCACCCAGGTGACGGTGGCAAGTGCACCTTTTCCGGCAGGGACTCTCACGCGCTGACCGTACCGGCGGGCGTGACCATCGCCTACCCGTCGGACGAGGAGAGGGGCACGACGGCGGCCTACCAGTCGATGGTGGACAACATGGGCCACCGCCTGCTGACCGAGGCCGTGGAGGGTGCGGTAAAGAGCGCGAAGGACACAGGGTTCAAACGGCCCCTGGAGGAAGGTAAGATCCTCAACGGGGGAGCGATCAGCGTCCGCGGCACGGACAGCCTCTTCTTACTCGAACACAGCACGGTAGCAGTGGCGATCGAGTCCTGCGAGGCAATGGACCAGGATTTCATCAAGTTCCTCTTGAAGGAGGAGAACGACCTCGCCGACACGGTCAAGGCACGGGCAAACTCCGAATGGGTCGCAAGCCCGATTCACGGCCTCGGACGGTGTCTCGATCGGAGGACCACTGATCACGTGTTCCACCTTGGAGAAAAAGGGGGCTTCAGTGAGGCCAACGGGATATCGCGAGAGGCATTTGACAAAGCAGTCGCGAGCACGGGAGGCACGAGCATGGAGGAAGAAGACAAGGCCTTCTCCGACGCTTGCAAAAAGAACGCCAAGTCAAGCTTGATCCAGATGGCCGCGGACGACCTGCTGCTCCACGCAAGGACGATGAACGCCTCCCAGGGGCGTCCCTACGCCACGCCCGCTAACCGTAACGCTAAATGGGTCGACGAGGATGAAGTGGTCAAGACGCTGACCAAAATGGCAAGCCAAGAGACCAGCTGTCGCCGCCCGGGGTGCGAATCACCGTGTATATGGTGGGACGAACGCAAAGCTCAAATCTCTCCATTCTGCGGGGAAGGATGCGCCGAGCAGCACCTCAACCGAGCGGTGCGCTTCCGCGATCGGCACTCAATCAGGATTCCCCTCCGCGACCACAGGGCCGGCAGGGGTGATTCCAAGGCACGAGAGGGGGCAACTGCTGGCGGGGACGGCTACGCGGATGTGAAAAACGACACCGGCGGGACCGGAAGCCCTGATACACAGGATCCTAACGGACCCGGCCGGCAGTGCGCGGCAGAAGGATGCACCAAGGAATGCGACTATGTGGATAAACACGGCGTGCTAGCCCCGTACTGCGGAAAGAGCTGTGCCCAAGCCACCCTCAAGCGACCCGTCTCCTCAGAGGGGATCACAAGGAGGGTGCACGGACACGATCTGCATAAGCATGCAAGGAAGGCATACACGAGCGACATGGAGTCCAAAGACGGCGCAGACAACAACGCGCCGAGTAGCGCGACAGCGGCGCCGCCTTCCCGGTCGGCACAGTCGCCGAACCTGATGGGAAGGGCGTTTTCCAGCGACGAAGGCGGCGACGGTCCCACTTCACCTGGATCTGGGATGTCTGATGCCGAAGACAAGGGAAAATCCACCGATCGACCTCCGGAGAAATCACGGGATGCCCACCCTGCCACGGGGTGCCCTTGGGGATGCCCGGCCGTCGATCCAATGAAATGGGGTCCCCGGTCGCCGCACCCAAGGTGCAATGATTGGCACGAAGGACGTTTTGACGAACAGGACACCGAGCTTTGCGCTGGTAGCCTCGTCACGCACCCCAGGGAACAGCTCCGGGGCGACGTACACCTTCAGCTGTCCGAGACAGTGAGCTGGGCCTGTTTTCTCGAGTACATCGGTCCTGCAGACCGGCGGCAGGAAAGCGGGCCTTGGATGGTGTTCCTAGCCCTGGAACAAACCATAATCGCAGTGTGCCACGAACTGGCGGCGTTTCTAGGGGACGCCGACGGTGTGACGAACCGCCAAGCTCACGGACAAGAGATCCAGGATAGTGACCTTCAACGGATCGACACCTTCTTCGCGTCTACGTATGACATTGTGTGCAAGCACGAAAATATCTCATACGAAAAGGATGCACAGGGCTTGTCCCTTCGGGTAGGCGTCACTCGGCCTCCAAATGAGACCGGCGTTTTCACTGACATCCACGAAGCCGGGCAGTGTCTAACAACAGTCCTCGCCGGATATCAGGCGCGGCTAAGCGCTGCCCGATTCGTCGGGATCCAGCCCCGACAAGCGACACACATGCGACAGGTGCTAAGGATCGTGTCTGAAGGGGTGGAGAACGCCACTGCAGCCACCGGCGCGGCAATGCAGAGACGCCTTGAGGCAATGCACCCGTCGTGGCGGCACTTGTACATGCGGAAAACCATACCCGCGTTTTTCATGCACCCGGACAACCGTGTGCTTGCAGATCTATACCAAGCAGAATCAGAAGTCGAGCTTCTCCGTAAATTCGAAACGGAGGAAGACACAGCCACGGGCTGGCAAGTACGCAGTGACGAAAGGAACGTTATTCGAATGAAAGCCATGGCGTGGCTCTTCCAGCCACGCTGCTGCTGCGTATGGTGCAAAGTGCACAGGGCACGCGCGCATGCGGATATTCTGAACTCTCGCGAGGATGCATCGTTCCTGAACTCCAGCGAGCCGACTCTCTCACTCCATTTGGGGGGAGGAGCGTCACAAGCTCTAGGAACTGGGACGCAGGAAAAGGAGCAAGAGTTGGGGTGGAGTCCGAACGGTGTCGAGACATACGACCCGGACCTCATATTCGCCAGGGTCTCCAACGCAATCGGATCGTACGAAACAAAGAGATTCGGTCGCGTCGCGAGCGGGACGTCTCAGATAGCCTGCGACTACGTGTGGGTCTCCGGTTACGACTTTCAGGCTGCAGTAAAGAATACCGGGATCAAGATCTCCAAGGCAGACTTCCTGGACTTGATCTTGTACCGCCGCAAACGCGATCAGCGCGAGCTCGCGGAGGCCGTCGATCAACCTCCGCCGAAATACGAGCTCCACCAGATGTCGACTCTGACTGAAAGCAAAGCGACGCACAAGGAGCGGACGCCCAGGGTATGTACTGTCCGGTGTGACCAAGAACCAGAAGACATCCCATGGGGTTCGAGGAGCCTGCTCAGTGCTGAGACACAGAGGCGACTGAGTGACGGTGATCGCAGGATCATGGCGGCCCTCAAAAGGAGAGGACCAACCGGCCTGCAATCCATAAAACTCGAATCGGCATCACTTTCCCCACCTGCGATGCCACTCCCTCCAAAGAAGCGACGTGGCATCATCGATAAAAGAGGCATTATCGATAAAAGAATATGCCCCATCTGCGAGAGAAAGGAGAATCCATGCATGCAAGACGGGCGGTGCGCTATCCTGGTGGACCAACACCGAGGGTACAGCTCAAAGCTGGCAGGACGGTACGCGAACGAAGCGGCTAAAACAGTGGGCTGCCAGCGGCCAGAACGTGTGCCTGCCATGTGTGACAGCGGCTCTACTTACAACGTCCACGGCCCAGCCGAGAACTTCGCCTCTTTGCTGTCAAGGATCGGGACTCCCGACCACGCAAGTAAGAGACCGCACCACTCGAACGCAGAATCCCATAATGTCGAACAACAAGGGAGGGACGGGCCGTCAGGCACTTCGGCTCCACGTATCGATCCCACCACGCATCCCGACTGTCATGCCGCCGTCATCGCGGCCAGGAATGCCATGCACGCGCTTAACCCGGAGAACCCAGGTTACGCCGCGGCCATGCGCGCCCACCACAAAGTCGTCGCACAAATCGAGCAGGCCTGCAACGCCGACCCGACCTGCGGGACACCCGATGAGGGTGATGTCGGCGGTGGTGATGGAGGTGACGGGGGTGGCGAGCCGCCTCCGGCAAGCTTCCCGCCCCCGCCGAACTCTGGGCGGGCCTTCCAGGGCGACTCTGCTGGTGACGGACCCGGAAGACTACGTGACGGGGCTCACGACGGTCGGTATAGAGTGGGGGAACGCGTTGTCTTCCACGAGGAGAACTTCACGGCGGATTTACCTATGCCACGCGGAATCATTGCTGGAACCACCTACCACATCATAAAAGCGTGCCATGGAAAGTTCCATGTATCACTGACCAAGGAAGGGCCGGCAATCCTGCAAGACGGGATCCCTGTACTTCTGCTTACCACGGACACGCCAGACTTCGAGGTGTCGATCTCAAGAGAGTACCACGTCGGCGAACGCCTGAAACTACGGTATGCTGAGGACCAACGAGCTCCAGGAATGCTGCGCACAGGACTGTTCCAAGGAGAGCCGCCTATGGAAAACCCACGGTTTGTGGTTGTCAACTCCTTCCCGGGGGCGATGATCCAAATCGCGAGGTGCCTGGGTGACCCACCAGCTTTCACGGGCTATCGCCAAGGGGAGCGGTTCCAGTTTTTCGAAAATTGTCAGAACTGTGGGGCCTGCTTCCCGCCAACGGAAGGCGAAGGGAAAGGGGACGATGGTGGGGAAGGAAAGGGAGAATCCGGTGACAGCATCAGTGGCGAACCAGGCACTATGCACTCAGGAACGATCACGCCAGCAACGCAAGGGAGCGACGCTGCGCCGCCGAGTGAGGAGAGCCATGTCATGATCTGCATCGCCGGCGTTGGTGTGAGGGACATGAAAACGGTGAGAGCCCCGCGGAACGCCAGCAACAGAACCATCACGGTATGGCGCGAGAACGGAAAAGGGAAGAAAGGAAACCCGTCCTTCGTCGAGGAAGGGTCTGGGGAAACCCTCAGCCGGAAGCTCTTGGGCCCCGGCAACACCCCATTCCGTTGGGACACCTTTCGTGCAGCGTTACCGGCTCCAGAAGCTTGCACCACAAGGGCCCGTAAACCAAGATTGCTGGCCTTTGACACCGACTCCTCCGACGAGAGCGATCAAATTGGGCCGCCACCCGGGACAGAAGACCTTGCCTTCTACAATGTGGACGCGAGGAACATCTGTGTCGGGTCCCGGACAAAAGGAAAACCTGAGAATTACCGGGACCCAGATCACGACGCTCTGATGCTAAGAGACTTGGACGGGGCAAGCTCGGACGAGATCAGGTACGCCCTCGGATCCAATGAGGCCATCGGCGAAGACATGCTGGATGCCAGCATCGTCACCGACCCGAACGGGTGTCTGTCCTCCTCGGAGGAAGACCCCTGGGCAGCCAGGTCTACGTCACCAAAAGCTGAGGAGGATGGAATGGAATGTCCTTTTCGCTCAGCAGGGGAGGATGACCGGACCAGTAGCTCTTACGCTCCTGGGAGTCAATCATCACGGACTGACAGCGGTGAAAGCGGCGGGGTCCTGACCGACACTTCCTCCGACGAAGGGCCAGGGACTGCGTCCATAAATCCGGGCCCTCCGGACACCATGCTGCAGGCACAGGTGATGATGCTGCGGTCGGAGACGGGGACGACGCCAGATGATGAAGACATGTATGAGGCGCAGGCGAAACGGCGGCGAACCAAAAAGACAGTCAACCTCGTGGCGCAGAGCTTCGAGAAGGTTCTTCAGGAACATCTACTGCTTCTCCCGCGAGATCCCGGCGAGGCGCGGGAATACGTCAACCAGCTCCCAAGGGAGCTGGCGAGACGGGTGCGCGTGAGCCTGCTCCAGGACCAGCTTCGAAAGAAGAGGGCCCTCTTGAGGTGCGGCACCCTGGAAACCGACATTGCCGAGCAATTTGGCCAAATCGTCGACGACGATACTGCCCACTTAAAGGTCATGTTGACGAGCAAGGGTAGTCCCGCACGGCCACAGAACAGGAACTTGAAGGCCGCCATGATGGCGCGCATGAAAGGTCTTGCAGCGGGGCGTGAGGAGGCAAAAGGGTTCGGAGACTGCGAGAAAGAAGCGGCAATGCTGCTGCGCATGAACAACTTGGCTCATGCCTGCCAAACTCGCGGCTGTGCTTGGTCACGCGACCTGACAGTGGCTGGATGCCCCGTGGAGGGCGCCAGCGCCATGCAGGTGTCAGGGACAGGCAGAGCACTGTACAAGGCCATGTGTGACAGCGGCTCTACTTGCAACGTCTCCGGTGTCAAGGACATGTTCTCTCAAAACTGCACCTATGATCCCAACCTCTCAGTGGCAAAGACGGCCCTGGAGATAGGCTCACTGGACTACTGCCACTCAGAATGGCTGGATACCACTTTCCTCTGTCCAGCGACGGGGCGGGATGTGGAGACTATCCCCATCCTATGGAGGTTTGAGCCGAAGATGGGTCCTCAAATCCTGATGAGCCCAGGGTCACTCACCAAGGCCACCCGTGGCTCGTCCACCGTACTAGCAGGCCTCCACAGAGGGTCGGAGAGCACGACAACTGGGGAGCCACGTCCGGAACAGCGGGCGGAAGTGCGGTCAGGCGTGCACATCGCCGATGAAACAGGAAACGCTTGCATTTTCCTGCCTGTCACTCAAGAAATGGGGTCGAATTACTTCCACCTCCGCTTCAGGACACTGGACCCTGCCTCTACGCCGGCCTCACAAGATGCCAGCATTCAAGAACACGTACGTCAAAGGAGCGCATGTGTGAATGCTTTCCGGCGAGGACCGACGTTCGAGGACGAGGATGAACGACCACAGCCCCAAGAGGACGAGGTCGCGGAACCGGGGTCTTGGATGGGGCGCGCTCCGTTCGGGAGCCGCCAGACTAGAGCAGTTACCCGGACTACAATGCAGGGATGGCATATGCGCCTGCTCCACCGCAACTACGAGACTCTGGTAAAAACCATCATGCACGGGACGGGTGCGGCACTCACAGATCACACTGTCCGCGGTGTCTGCCGCGCATGCGTGCAAGGCAAACCCCGGCCGTTCAAGAAGCCTGCACTCGGCCACAACCTAAAAGGTGCCGCACTGGAGAAGTTCTTAGGCGGTGAAGTCGCTGACGGTGTCAGCGAGGGACAACTCATGGACGTGCGGCTGGCGGCACTCGAGGCGTTGCGCAAGCTTACGCCGGAGCTACTGAAGCGAGTGGAGAGTACCCGGGTGCCCCCTGCGATGAAGGAGAGCCCCGGGATCACGATGCCAATGGAGGTACTGTCCATGGACATCACAGGACCTTTCGCGGGACCACGTGGACCCCGGTACGTGCTCTTCGCAACGGACCGCCTAACCAAGTACACCTGGAAATTCGAGCTGGAGAACAAGGCCCAGGTGATCCGCGCCCTCATCTCTCTGGATGGCACAGCGCGGACGCTGGACATGCGCATCAGGCGGGTCCTGACAGATTCTGGTGGGGAGCACACCTCACGATTGTGGAGTGAGACCTGCCTGTCCCTCGGGATAAGCCCACAGCGCTTAGCCGCAAGGCAACAACACGCGAACTTCGTTGAGCGGCAAATCCAAGTCATCAAGAACGACTGGAGGACAACTCTTATCGCCGGAATGCTTCCCATCAAGATATATGCGCTGCTTATCCTTCAAGGAGTCCTGGACGTGGGTAACCGGCTCGCTCGTAAGTCACTAGGGTGGCGGAGCCCGCACTACATGCTCTTCGGACAGGCGCCGGATCTCAGCCGGCTCATGCCGCTCGGATCCATCGGGTGGGTAGTGCGGCCAGCGAGCAAGTTACCCGGCGGGTACCAGTATGAAGGCACACTAGGCAGTGCCGCGGTAGAAGCACTGCTCGTCGGCTACACGGAACGCGTAGACGAGTATGTGATGCGGCGTCTAGATTCGGCGTCGCTTCTCAGGGCGCGAAACGTGATCTTCGAGGATATGACAGTACCGCGCATCCGAGCGCCACGACAGCACAGGGCCAACGGAGATGTGGGTGGAACCCATGATGGGAACCAACCGGTCCTCTCCGTAAATGTGGCAGAACCCGGGAACGTTCTGCCAATATCTCACCTGGAGGGTCTTGGAGACTGGCGCCTTTTTGATGCAAGTCAGACGCTATCCCCAGACGAGTTTCTCCAGAACCCCGTCTTCGCAGATGGCGTAATTCCAGAGACCACGCCCACAACTGACCCGACCACCAAAGATCAGGTCGAATCTAAAGGCGATGACCGCCTGCAACTGCGGACGCTTGAACCTCCTCCCCCGCGCCACGACGACCTCGACGGCCGCGGGCATCTCGAGGAGGCCATCATAGATGCGAATGACGCTCCACTCTCCGAAATGCCGCCCGAAACGGCTCGAAGATCTGCAAGAACACGGACTTCGAGACAACCAATAAATATCACGAGAGACTACAGCCAAAACCCGAATGCTGCGGTATCAATGGAAGAGAAGACCGACGTGACCAACGCTCATGCAGTCTTTGACGCAAAGGCAGACCACAAAGAGGCGGAAGCGAACCTGCGGCGGATCGCTGAAGATGATGGAGGATGGAGCACCCTCGATCCTAAGTTGCGCTACCTGCCAAAAGTGTCGCGTTCTGCCCACAGGCACGCGGAGGAACGCGCTAAGGCGGGCAATCCGCGCTCTGGAGATGAGGTCATCCTGTCTCATGCAATCTCGCGTGGAATTCAGAGTGTAGAAGAAGAAAAACGCGAACCGCGCGGAAACTGGGCAGATTTCGATGATATCATACTCATCCAGGAGGGTCCAGTCGTGGAATGCGACTACCTTGACCCAGAAGAATGCCGCCAAACCTGCCTCGTACTTGACATCTCCGCGGACGACGTCATTACAAACGTAATTGGACGCGTCCGAGGGGGGGAAAAGATGCCAGAAGAGCTACAAATTCCTTGCAACTCTGGCCTACATGCGGAGCACCCGCTCTATGATCTCCGCGAGGGAGTGAAAGACGCCGAAAGACTCGAGACAGGGCACGAAGGACCGCCAGCCAGGGCGTGCGCGGTGCGGTCGCCCTGGAAGGCCCGTCCGGAATTCGGCGTTAGGATGAACGAAGCGGAAGGGCTCGGGACAGGACACGTAGGGCTGCCAGCCAGAGCGTGCGCTGTACGGGAGGCCGCCTACACCGGGGACTCGGGGAAAGAACTAGACCCCGACGCACCAAGAGGAAAAGACAACGGCGTGTCATATGAAAAGGCGATCTCCCAGAACCAAGACACACATGACCGAGACATGTTCATCCAGGCTCGGGACGCGGAATGGGTCACAAACCTATGCGGAAAGCGGGCAGTGTCCTACGTACGATGGGAAGATGTTCCCCCTGGGACAAAAGTGATCCCTCTAATGATGACCTTCAGCAGGAAGATCTGCCCCATAACCGGAAAGTGCATCAAATGGAAGGCGAGATGTTGCTTGCGCGGTGACCTAATGTTGGCAGAACATCTACGTCCCGGCACCAACTACAGCCCGACGTGCGACCTGACAGTGGCAAGAATGGCCATTGCCATTGGCAACAGAGCCGGGATGCACGTAACGAAGTTCGACGTTTCCTCAGCGTTCACGACGCAAGCGCCAGGGGCGCTCGTATTTGCGGCAACGACGCGCGGCTGCCACAAGATGGATCTGAGTGGACGGAACGAGGTCGTCAGAATCTGTAAAAACCTGTACGGGTCTGCAGACGCCGCACGAATCTGGCTAAACGCCGCAGCCGAGCTGATCCTGGCCATCGGCTTCAGGCGCTCACTCACCGATCCCTGTCTCTTCCGCATCTGCATGTCGGAAGAACAAGCCATCTCCGACATGGAGGAGTGGGAGAGAAACGAAGGCAGGGATGCAGGTGTGAACACCGAGAGGCCCGCGCAGGAATTCCCACGACCACGGAAGGAAGCCCCAGAGAGATACCGACCACGAACAGTCCCTGAGGGCTACGACACACTGTATGAGGCCATGTCGGAGATCCAGGAGGACCACGAGAGCGCATGCCCTGCCGACGACAAGCCGACGTTTCACCATCTGGATCCAGATGAGTTGATCTGCAACCTTCCAAACAACCATGTGCCCGGGCACTACTGGGCGCTACTCAACCTATGGGTAGACGATGGGCTTGTCACTGGGAACAACGAGAGGTTCACGAGGTACCTGGTGGCGAGAATCCTCAAGAGGTACCCAGGGACCTATGAAGAAGACCCCAAACACTTCCTGGGCATGGTCATCAAGCGAGAAAGAGGAAAGAAGGTCATGCTGACGCAAGGGGTCCTCATGGAAACGACAGTGAAAGACTGCAGGATGGCGGGGGCGAAGTCCGGGAGGCCGGTGCCCATGAAGACGGACGTTGTGCCTGACAAGACTGAACGGAACGAAGCCTACCGGCGAGCAGTCGACAAGGTTCTCGACATGCTGCGTTTCGGTGGGCAGATTGGGTGGATAAAGCATTCCCAACCTGGCCTCGCCTATGCACACTCTCAATTCTCGAGAATCATGGCTAGCCCGAGTGAGGCACACGTCGTACAGGCGAAGGAACTATGCCGATGGCTTCAGGACCAGTACGAGACAGGTGTGGCTTTCCAACAATCGGAGGACAAGGGCCTGTACGTGTTCACAGACACGGGGCTTGACGTTGATGTCTACACCGGTACGGTAGGCCACTTCGGAGGAGGCGTGGTGTGCGCGACAGCCAAACGGCAGAAGTTCCAATCGCTACACACTTTTGAGAGCGAGATGGCAGGCATGAATGAGGCAGCTAAGGTGGCCATCTTCCTGCAAGCCGCGGCCGTGGACCTCGGCGAAATCCAAGGAACGGTCACTATCTTTGGGGACAATGAGGCCGCGGTCAGGGAGCTCCAGCGTGGGGCTCCGGAAGTCATGTCAAAGCGAGCACGGCACCACCGCCTTCGCTACCACTGGACGAAACAGCTGGTGGAAGGCGGGCGGATAAGATTCAAATGGATTGAAACAACAAGAATGCTGGCAGACCTCGCGACCAAGGCGGTCGGGAAGGACGTGTGGAACGAGCTGCACCCCCAGCTGATGGGACATGCACCGGTCAAGGCGCTTGCTGGGCTGCCCACGGTAACCCAGCAAAATGGCCCGATGTATGCCCCGGCTTTACACCACCAAGGGCGGGACCCGGGGGGCCGGGGAGACCAGAGGGAGAAAACGGGGGGCTTGAAGCCCAGGAAGGAACCCGTGCCGACGAAAGTGGCACCCGCCGCTCTTCTCCGGGGAGGGACGGGGTGGAGACGCACCACGCCCCCAGCCGAGATTAAGCGGAGGCGTGCCACGCTTTCAGCCGAGATTAAGCTCACCCCGAAGACACCGGGCCGCAAGCTTAACCAAGCTTACAACCTGATGTCGAAGATCAGGGACCGCTTCAGCAGATTGGGACGCCCCGCAGGCCAAGGGGCGGCGGGCGGGCACGGGAGGAAAGCCACGAACTAGCTTTCCAAAAGAAGGCCCATCGGAGAATTCGAAACAAACGACCCAGGTCTGCAAGCTTAGCAAGCTTGCAGCACTGGATGATTAAAGCCCCTCCGACCTTAACAAAGCCGGGGGGGGCGACGGAACGAAGGACGCGCCACCAAGAGGCTACTGCTCCAAGGAATACCTCCCTGTAGTCGGAACGGGGGGTGAAATTTACAGCAGCCTGGAAGGTGGCAGGAACGGCAGATACACGCCCACACAAACGGGGCAGGGACCACCGGGCCCAGACGGCGCCTATCGGGACCAAGGGCGGTCACGGGCACCACGCCCGTTTCCCCCGCCTGCGCGCCGCAAGGCAGGAACCCGGGGGGCCGGGGCAGTATGGGCGGGCGCACGGGCATCACGCCCGTTTTCCCCGCACTCGCGCCCAAGGCAGGATCCCGGGGGGCCGGGGCGGTCTAGGCGGACGCACGGGCACCGCGCCCGTTTTCCCCGCACGCGCACCCAAGGCAGGAACCCGGGGGGCCAGGGCGGTGTGGGCGGACGCCACAAGGCGAAGTACGAACGTGCTCTCGCGCGGACTAAGGACGCGCAGGATGTGTCCCCGGCCGGGGCCACATAGAAGGATGAACTAAAGCACGAGCCGAGGGCGGCTCATGCGGAAGTTCCTAGGCGAGGAGACGAACGGTGTGGCAGCAGGGTAGGAAGGCGAGGCGGGCCTGACGAAGCTGGCACTGGTTGCGAAGATGCAACACAGGCAGAGATGCGACAGTTCCGGAAACGCAAGCAGGATTTCCAGCTGTCGCATCATTAAGAGATACTGAACGCGCGGAACCACAGAATCGACGGCGCAGAATCCGACGAGCACTCGAATGGAGTATATCGCTGTAGTATCGTTAACCATTATTTAAAACTAATACGACCCTGTTGCAGAGCATCTTCGGCATCCTGACCCTGCAAGTAAGTCTAGTGGGCGCCTTTTAGGCGGGGCCTAGAGCCCCGGAAAATGCACGATCGAGTCCGCCTCATGTGTGGGGCGGGACTGTAGAAAACCGGTGTTGTGGTTTTCCATTCTCGCGCGCGCGCTCCATCAAACGGTATGTGGTGGTGTGGAGGTGGGGCCAGCACGAGCTCCCCTCACACCCCTCAGAGACGCCTCCCACGCACGTACACTGCGCGAAGCGCGTGAGAGAGTCGATCCACGGTGACCCCGAAGTCCGTGCCAACACTATGTAATACAGCGTTTCTCCTCACGTGCCGCGACGCACGACCGGTGGGAGCTGGGAGAGAGGTGTCAGAGAAAGATTGGGCCAGTTGCCCACCTCCCCTCTCCCTTCCCGCCTGACCCTGCGTCGCCCTAGCGTCCCGACATGATGCACAGAGAAACACACGCACCACCCCCACGACACCCCTGCAACCCCCTGCAGGCACTCCCCGCACGCACCCCTGCTTTTGGTGTCCCACGATGACCCCATTCACCGGGAAATCGATCCAGAAGTTGCGCGACCCCCTTCACCCAAAGCCCCGCACCACATGCGTCCACGCCACAGTTTCCCGCCTCACGCTGTGGAGAGTTACCCAACCTGTGCGTGCACCGCGCAGGGAGAGGGCTCCCGTCCCCCGGTGTTGCGCACTTTTCACGCCGCCGCGTGATGCGCATGCGCGCGACGCGCCGACCTTGTGGGTGTCCCCGATCCGTGAGAGAACCAATCCCTTCTCTGCACGCAAGCCCTGCCCTTCGTGAGCAGGCACCCCGTACCAGGCTTCGCGCCTGGTGCAGGTGTTTGAACGCAGCGGGTCTTAGGAGTGAGTGATGTGTTACCCATGGTATCACGTTCACCTCACCCCGATGACGCCCCGAAAGAAACTGCAATTGGTGGCGGGAGTTCCGACCCCGCGCCTTGACACGTTGAACATCGATCGTACGCTCAGTGCGCGATCCGTTGTAGGTGTTTCCCCGTGTATGATCTCCAACCCCCTTCCCTACGGGTAGGACCCAACGGTTGTCTAGATCGCTGTGTTGGAGGCCCGCGTTGTGGGCAAAGGTTGTGGCGTATCCACCTGGATACCCATATATGATCTTTGTCCGCCCCCGTGCGTCTTAGGCTACGTTTGAGCCCCCTGCACGATGGTGTGTTATGCCCTGAGGTGTGTATTGCTGGGGTCCGGGTGAAGCCAGACCCCTCCGCGCCACCCAGGGTGTACTGCACCGCAGGCACAACACGTTCCCCATCCTTACCTGCCCAGCGGAGGGTGGTCACTAACGAGTGAGGGCGTTACGGCACCGGAGTTGTCGTAATGGGCCTGCCATGGATGGGATGGACATGTCACGAGTGTATGGTTGCTTCTACCACGATCCCATAGCACTGTAGGGCAATGTCCCACCAAGAGGGTGGAAATATTAGGTTATGAGCTGACTTTTGCTGCGCTATCATGTGCTTGCTGGCTCACGCCAATAGCACTCACTGCGCTGTGCAAGAAGCCGAGCGACACCGAGAGTGTCGCTTTGGGGTGCGCGTTTCGCACGGTGGCGCCACTGTTCCCGAAACCCGCACATGTTGGTGTGTGCTGTTTGCATCACCGGAAAACGGGGGGTGTATACTCTTCTGTTTTCCTGCGACATAAACAAACACACATCTTCACCCACCTAACACTGGGCAATCCTTCACGATAACCCTTTGTCAGGAATCTACGGTACGAGAACGAGAACAAAACACGCGGAGTGTTTGAAAACATCCAGCACACGGAGTGCTGCTGCCCCGACACCAGCGACGCATCATGTCGTCGATCGCGGAGAAGTTCAAGATTCGCTTGAGCCAAACTGGCGGGACGAGTGCACTGGGCAGTGCACTGGGCAACGGATCCGGCACCGGGTTGCTCAACTTCATGGCCTCCATCGGTGGTCGCCCTGCGCTCGATCAGCTGGGCCACCTACGGGCGGTCATCGAAATGATCCTCCTCTCCAAGCACTCCTTCATGTCGCCGAACGAGGACGGTGAGATGAAGAAGGGCTGCCTGTATGGCATGCAGCTCTACAACTATGGAAAGGAGCCGGGGCGCGGGGACAACCCGTCAGACTACCTTGACGCCGAAGCGTTCGCCCCTGGTACTCGCCTGCACATGGAGGCGTGCCGCGTTGGCCTCGAGATAGCGCGCGCGGTACAAGCCACCTCCCACCCCGCAAGCGCGGAGTACCGGATGATCGCCACCTTGACGCAGACGGAAATGATGGCCATCCCCGCGATGCCGCCGATAACCCTTACACGGAAGATCATCGTCTACCTGCGGAAAGCACAAGCGTCGCTTCTGACGCAGGCGGGGGCGGCTCTCGAAGACCGCATGAACGCGCTACGGTGCACCTCTCTCTCTACCCTCGAAACTTACCTCGACAAGTGGATCGCGGATTTGCAGCTGTCTAAAGCGTTCCCAACAGTCTTCGAGGACAAGGACCACAACAAGCCGTCCGCATGGATGACCATCACCATCACCAAGATCCTCAAGGGCGTGCGCGACCATCCTGGATCGCAGAGTCCGAATTTACGCAAGACCCGCGATTTCATGCAGCGCATGATCTCAAAGGACTACGTTCGTGCGGCGCAGCGTCCGATGTTAGACGCCAAGTTCCTGGAAGACGATGACGAGGAAGACGGGGAGTACGAGAACGGCATCCCCTCGGCATTCAAGGTGCCGGCCCGGGCGGTACTTTTGGAGGAGGACATCGCGCTGCTGGGCGAAGAGCAGCTGGAGCGCTACTTAGAAGAGCAGCGGATCCTCGACGTGCTTGACGCCAGACTCATCGAGGAGGAAAGGGCGGCTGCATTGACATACACCACCTACGTCCAGAAAATCCGTGACTACGTGCACAAACAAGCTGCGGCTGATGAGAAGTTCAAGGCAGAGTTACTCGGCGATGCGGCGCACAGTGCGATGACCGTGGGGGCCAATATGGCCGCCCAACCACGCGCGCCTCCAGGGCACCACGCGGAGGCGCCCCACGCAACGCAGGGTCGGGGAGGGCCGCGGCCCACCCGGGCCGGTGATGCGGGACGTCCCGCCGGCGTGTTGCTCCGGCCCGGCCTCCTGGCTCCACCGTTCACCGGACGGTGCCACGGGTGCAACCAGACCGGCCATCGTCTGCGAAAGTGCCCGGAAAGGGGGACTGACGGACA
>Ga0308009_10000988_pt1 | contig 17921 bp, 22 predicted proteins | sample Neamet127_FD_203134 | JGI IMG/M metagenome (GOLD analysis project Ga0308009, IMG submission 203134) | Marine microbial communities from water near the shore, Antarctic Ocean - #127 | ecosystem: Environmental > Aquatic > Marine > Unclassified | place: Southern Ocean | collected 2014-07-24
AGTAGTATTTGCAAGAGTTGTAATAGTTGCAGATGTTTGTGTTCCACCAACCGCACCAGTGATTGTAGGAGTATTAATTACTGGGGAACCTAAAGTAACAACAGTTGCAGTAGAAGAAATACCACTACATATATCAGACCCATTACCTAGAGCAGTGTAAATTTCGACAAAGTTATCATTAACCTTATCTGCACCGATTCTTAGAGAATCACCAGTACCGTCATCTGCGACTGTTCCTATCCCAACTGCTTGATATGCCATTAAATAACCCTTTCGTCTTCTTCTTTATATTTATACAAGTTCTACTAAACACCTTCAAGAACATCATAAGTTTGATTGGTGTTATCAAAAGTAGTTTTTACTAGTGCGCCATTATTATCAAATGATTCTGCATCTTGGCCAGGCGCCAAAAATCCAGGCGCAGTACCTAATAAACTCTCATGTGTACCATTTTCAAACTGAAGATAACTGCCTGCATTTGTAGATGATCCATCCGTTCCATTCATCTCCATAAGACCACCTGAAGCTTGATCTGATATTGCTGAACTTATAAGGATATAACCACCACCATCTATAAGAACAGCGTCTTCATGAAGAACTTTATCTCCAATATTATCTGAAGAACTGTCAGTCCCATCTAGAATAAGAGAACTATTTTCGTCACTAGAAGTACCATTTGTCCCATTAAGAGCAATGGAACCAATTGTAGATGTACCATCTAAAACAACATCATCCCCTGTATCACCTTCTTGTGATAGAATTGTTGAAGGCGACTCATCCTGTAAAGACATTCTTCCTATAGGCCTTGTAGATATTATTGCTGGGGTACTATAGGTTGGGAATATACTATTATCTCCAATATTTGGATCTGGAATTTCTCCATCATTAATACCAGACTCTATTTCAATAACTTGAGAATCTAATAATAATTTTGATCCAATAGTGCTACTTGATCCTGACTCTAAAAGAATATCTTGGCCAGGAATTCCAGCGGTTTCACTTAAAAATCCTCCTGTCCCATCTTCCAATCCAAAAACTCTACCAGAATTAGATCCATTTGCATCAGTAGCAGTTGCTGTTAAGAAAACTTGAGTATTGTTTTCCAACACAAATTCGCCAGAGTTTTGACTAATTCTAGAATCTGGTGTATTCTCTTGGATGAAATTATCTTCAGCATCTGTAGAACTGCCATCAGTACCGTCCAGTATAATCTTATCTCCTTCTGATACAGCACCGCCACCATATTCTCTTAGAAAAGCACCACCCTCAACATGATGATTCTCCATAAGTATACCAATATTAGTGTTACCATCGATAGATTTATTTTTATCATTCTGTTCTTCAAATATTAAATTATCATCAGCACCACTTTGCATTGCATCTATACCATCAAGAACAATATAATCATAACCAGTAGAATTTAATGCACCCGTACTTCCATCAGAAGATGTACCATCCAAAACAAATCTTCCCCATTCAGAATGTCTATCATATGCACCTTCCATAACCATAATATCTGGGCGCAAGAACTCGTTAATAGGAAATGATACAGTTACATCTTCTTCTGATAACAAAATACCACCTGATGGATTATCTAAAGCGAGATTATCTCCATCTTCGGCAGATAAAGAAAACTTACCTCTACTAACCTGTGCATAGTCATCAAAAGAAACAGAAGTACCAAGCATAAGAGCATCACTTTCTTCCAATTGAATGGGATCTCCACCATACTTAATATCATTAACATCGCCTTTTTCACCAACATCAACTCCATCAAGTATTAAATTATCTGAGTTAATAGTTGGGCCACGTTTACGTAAGGCATCTTCCAATTGAATAGTTGAAACACTAGAAGCCTCAGTAAAACTACCATCGCCCATAAGACCTAAACCATAAGAGGTTAAAATTTTGGGCCTAGGAGGAGATATTTTTACTGTTAATTGTCTTAGGAATAATTTATCACGATCATTATCACCAACTCCAGCTGCAGATTCAGATACTAATTTACTATTTGCATCAGCACCAAGAATATCTGTCCTATTTAAAATAATATTATCGCCATTGGCATCTTCTGATACAATTAAATGTTGTACACTAAAGACACTACTGTCAACTATAATAGCATCAGTAACTATACGACTACCAGCATCATTACCATCTTCGTGTATAATTCTATAGAAAGTGCTTGATCCATCAGTTCCGTTTAGAACAAGAGAGTCGCTATCAGCATCTACAAGATTATAAACTCCTAATGCAGAACCACTCAATACACAATAAGAACCGGCATCGTTAAGTTCACCATCTGAAATACTAGTGCCGTTTAGAATTAGATAAGAATATTCGCCTGTAATATCGAAATTATTTGTACCACTTGCATCAGTACCTTCTAGTATAATTTGATCACCAGCATCTACCTGAGAACCATCATCAGAACCAGTGATAATAATATTGTCACCATCATCGTCTGAATCTTCAGATGCGATAGCATCAAAGCCTGGACTTTCAGCTGCTGTACCATAATCTGTTCCATCAAGAGCAAAATTAAATTGTGACTCACCTCCAGATTCTAACATAAGTTTTTGAAACAAATTACCTGATTCATAAAACTTCGGAATATCAAGTCTAAGTTTAATTCTTAAATTAAATATGGCCTCCAGTACAGAAGCCAGTTCTGGAGTGAATGTTGTTGATGGAACATCAATCCGTCCTCCTCCAGAGCTGGATGGCATAGCCATTGATATTAGAGTAGCAAATGAAACTTTACCAAATGCAGCAAAACCAGAAGGATGTACTGCACGTTTCAATTCGTTCATATATGTAGCTACAGATTGGCCAATTCTAACCTCATAAGAGAAATCTTGATAGTAATATGAATCTTGAATTCTAACAACATCTTCTGAAATTAAACTATCTGTATTTTTATAATTTCCAACTTTAGTTGTTATAAAATCTATCTCAGAAATTAATTTTGCTATGTTTGAAGCAATAACTTTTCCAGTAGCACCACCTGATGTTGTTAACGTCTTTCCTTTAAAAGAATTTTCAGTTTCATTAATCAACCCAGAACCAAAATCAGAATCGTTATCATCAGTACGATCTAATATAATATTACCAGTTAAGAAAGCTTCTGCTTCATATAAAAGATTTTCACCTACATCTGTATCTGATACACCAGCAGAAATTCCGCTTTCTTGCATAAGAAGATTACCAGACCGTTCTGTTGCAGAAATACCATCAGCCTTGAGTACACCTCCAGCATTTGACCCAGACGAATCAGTTTGATCAAAAACTATTCTAATGGTTTCAACATCAGAAGAAATTTGATGACTGTTAAGAATTATCTTACTGCCAGCACCAATTGTTATGGAAGTACCAATGCTATCTTTTTCGATACTTTCTTCATCAATAATACCATCGCCGCCTTCTGTTATTAATCTCGAAGCAGAACTTCCACCGTGGTTTATTGTTTTGTTTTCAAATATATCATAGAAACCATTTATATCTGATGATGAAGAATTGCCATCTTTACCTTCTAGTATAAGCATTTCTTTAGTATTAACTTTCACATCAGAACTTTCTCCTAAGAGTCTACCTCCATCTGGAAGTCCTTCATTAATATCATCTTCTAATTGAATGTTATCACCAGCATCAACGCCACCAGATGCTGTACTGTCTAAAGTTATTGAAAATAAAGATTGAACTCCTATATCAGAAGAACCATCTTCTAATAGTACACCATCAGTCTCATCTAGAGCTCTAATGCTTTCTATAGGAACATTTTTAAAATAAGAATTTATACCCTCTGTTTTAACTTTATCACCATTATTTAAAGTTGCGAAATGAAAAGTTGTAAGAGATGTTACGAAAGCCATTGAATTTCTAGTAGTACCATCTAGTAATAAATTGCCAGTCTCATTCTCTAATTCTATATCATCACCCTCAGAAGAAGGAATCCAAACTACTTGACTATTTGTTATTGATGATTCGAGATTATCATCTCTAATTCTATTTTGTTCCGAATCCGAAACTTGTGATAGTAAATGACTGCCACTATCTAAAGAATTTGAATCTGTACCGTCCAGTAGAATGTTTTCTCCTGTCTCTAAAATAAGAGGAATAGTATCAAGAGAATCTATCCACCCACCAGTAGTGAATTTTTGAATTTTAGACCCATCCAATACAAACTTATCTTTTCTTTGCGTTTTGTTAGACACCATTGGATTAGATTCATATAAAATTGCATCTCCTTCATCATCACTCTGTTGTAAAACTTTACCTCCAGCATCAGTCCCACCAGCATCTGTTCCATCTAAAAGTAATTCATCTCCTGCATTAGAATAGCTACCATCTGTACCACTCAATAAAATTGAATCGCCGACAGATATACCATCAAGCTGAAGTATCATACCACCTGTTTCATATTCGTTATTACTATAGATTTTGAAAAATGAATTTTGTTCGATATCTCTACCAACGCCAGCAATATTTTGATCTTCAAGTTGAATTTTTTCATCATCTAAAGAATAATCAGCTTCATTTTCTAAACTTATTTGATTAATGCGAATATCTTCAGCATCTGTCACGATGGTATCAACAAATCCTTCTACCAAATCTGTTTGAGCCTCTATACCAACAGCATCCGTAATATGAAGGCCTCTATCTGTAAGATTTTCTAAAGTATTGCTCTGAATAACATTATCACCCAAAATTCTAGAGAAAAATACTTCTGTGTTTTCCTCTTGTTCTATGTTTTGAGAAATAATAGTATCTTCTTGTTCCATTTTAACTTTAACACCGTCTTCAATATTTGTAGACAAAACTTGTGTGTTGGTATCGTATGAAGTTACAGTACCTACATGAGAAGACAGTACGGAGGCCGGAGAAAAAGTTCCTGTTACATCTTTTAAAATAAAATTTGTTGGAACCGAAACTGATGGAGCTTCCCTGTAAAGAAAACCAGCATCTAGAATTTCTGCATCCAATATAGAGCCAATATCTTTTGTGGTAGGTATAATTATGGCCCCTGTACCATAAGAACTTGCTATTGTTATAGCTGGCAATGCACCATAACCAGAACCACCACTTGTTAATTTAACTCCAGCTATTTCACCATAAGTAGAACTTGTGCCCAGTTCCTCTACTATTTTAGAACCAATAGAATTATCTGAAACTCTCAATCTTGGAGTACCGAATTCACCAACAATTTTCCAATTAGCATCAGTAGAAGAACTATCTGTTCCATTTAAAACTATAGTATCTTCTTCATGAGTAGAAAAATTAAGTTCTGGATAACAGGCATTTGTTCCATCTTCAAATATAATATAATCACCAGACCCATCGGAATCATCTGAAGCTTCTGATAACATAGCACCGCCAATCACAGAAACATAACCAGTGGCAGATATAGATGCAGAAGTACTACTAAAAACTAAAGCATCACCTACTCTATAATTACTTCCTCCAGCATCTACAACTATTTCATTAACCCCACCTGTAGAAACAGTATTTACTGTTGCAGTTGCTAATCCATTACCAGCCGAAGCGTCCAGAGTTATATTATCACCAACGCTATAAAGAATACCCCCGTCTAGAACAGTAATCCCTGTAACTATTTTTTGAATTACAAATCTTTGTTCCACATCAGAATTCACACCTGTGGCATAAAGTGTTTCTCCTTCAACAAAAGTTCCTACTAATGAATCAGTGTCTATTTCAAATTCAGTGACTGAAGAAGCACCTTGAATCAATTCAAGGGCATTAATAATAAACACAGTTGAACCAGAAGTTCTGCCTGTTAAGATTTGACCTATAACTTCTGAACCAACAGCGCCAGGTGTATTCTCACAACGAATGGTAGCTGGTTTATTCCAATTACCATCAGAAGTTCTTAGCATATATTTTGTGGGATAAAATGTCTCAGCTTCTTCATCAAACATTAACCGTAGAAATAATTTGTGTCCTTCAGAAGTTCCTTTAGCTGCATAAAGGTCTTTAATATTTTTGATAAGATTACGTTTAGATGTTCCTGATGCCAGTGTGTTAGGAATAATATCCATAAACTGTCTTTGCATTTCATCCAGCATAAGAGAAGTAGTGTTGTCTGTATTTGCATAGTCTAGTAATTGTTGAATAGTCTGTACAGGATTAGCACGATAGGTATTTACTATTGCTGTTGCACTAGAGGTTGATCCTGTTATTGTTTCTCCAATTTCAAATTTTTGTTGCGAAGATATAAACATTCTGGAAGTATCATTAGAAAGATCATCTACTAATACAGTTGCAGTAGCTTTAGATGTTGCCCCTGTAATTATTTCCCCTTCTATAAATTTTCCTGTTGTTCCTCCACCTACTTCAAGAACAATTCTTGTTTCATCTTCACCCCAAATAAAATTTGTTGACTCAGTTTCTTGAATAACATTATTGATAATACCATCAACAGTTAATTCTGCAGCTTCTAAGAATTGATAATACTGTTTGAGGAATTCTACAAATTTGGGATGATCGCTCTGAATAAAATCAGGGACTTGACCCTCAATCAGTGGAGAGATTTTTGTTACTAGACCAGAATCAAAAGGTGCCATTTTTAATAACTCGTATTACTTGAATAACTTGTTGAAGTGGTGTATGATGAACTTGCACCAGAATCTCCTACAGCAATAGTATCTATTTCTCCTGATACAGATATGTTAACCATATCTAATTCTAAGATTTGATTACGAACAGGTACAATATCCTTAGATGAGGGTATAACCGTCATCCTAATTTTAGTTGAAGGTAAACCATCAACATTAGATATGGATGAAATTTTTATTGCATTAATTATGACATGACCCGTTGTATAATTTATAGTACCAGCTGTTGAATCGATATATGTTCTTGTTATTAGTCCTTGATACCTTCTTAGGTTTCCTGACCCATCATCATCAAAGAAACTAACCTCTGTTTCTATTCCTACAATAAACCCAGTGGAACCTACAATACCACCAGAAGACTTATTATGTTCAGTGTGAGGATTATAAAATGCATTATTAAAATAAAGATTATACCCAGTATTATCAGTAGTGCCTAAAATGGGGGTAAAGTATTTTGCTAAAGTGACATTTGTAACATTACTTAAAATAGAATCATTCGTATCATCAATTAATGTTGACACATAAGAATGTCTAAACATATTATTAAAACTTTTTAGTGAATTATTATTATAATTCGTAAGCGTAGTATTAACATCGGAAACAAGAGTATTTTTTTCTTTAGTTGTTTTACTGGAATCAAAACTAAAATTAACATTTAAAATAATATAGACAATCTCTGGATCGATAATAACTGGAGTAATAGACGCAACATTGTATTTTCGAAAATCAGATATTAATTGAGCTTTCTGTGCAGATGTTAAAACATTCCCTGTAGTAGATTTAATAGAGATATAAACTCTTCCGTATGAAGCAACATCAGTTACTCCCAAACTAGGATCATAAGAACCGACATCACCACCAAAGACCATAACTGCTTGTGTTTGTGGAAATAATTTTTTCGCATATAACTTATAGTCTTCTGATGTTACGCATCTTCCTTGAGAAGCATAGTCTAAAGGAGCATTAATTTTAATGGAAGACAATGCCTCTGATTCACTTCCACCTACAGCCTTATTAAGGGTTGTCACTGTTACACTAGTAACCGTATCAATTGAACCAGAACTAGTAAAAGAATCAGCTCCATTTGCCTCTTTTTTATTTGTTACCACATATTTAAGAAAAACAACATTACCATCCGTTAAATTTTTACTTACAACTCCATCTCCAAAGTATACTTCAAATTTTCCTGCTTCTACTTCTTGAAGATAATAAACATTACTATTTCTAGTTAATTGAGAAATATCTGTTGCTTTTATAAATGTGGTGGTTGCCGTATCAGTTGCAGAATTTTGTACCTCTACTGACAGAGTCGAAGTGTCTGCTGAATCTTCTGGTAAAATAAATCTTTGATCAACACTACTATAATCTACTGTATACCTAGATGTAACATATGTGCCTTCATAAATTTTAATATTATTAAAAGGTATTGAAGACCCGGCAGTTGTCCTTGTCATATCTTCTACAGTAACAAACTGATAATCTATATTATTAACTTTGGTAGTAAACACTGTTCCTGCTGACATTGTTGCGGAACTTAATGTTGAATCATTTAAAATAATATTAACATCTGCATAAGGAGCTCTACAAGAATCTACTTCATACCCCAATGTTTTTGCATGAGACACGATGCTGGATCGCAGGGTTGAAGTGTCCATGAACATTTCATTTGCAACCATATTCAAGTTAAAACCAAGATAGTGCGTATTGTATGCTAGAACATCTAATAGAGAATTTATTCCAGAACCTTCAAAATCATAATCTTTAAAAGTAGTTTGTGCTTTAAGAAATGTTTTAAGGTTTAATTTTATATCATCAAAATCAAATTCAGATACGTCTAGTCTTCTATTGGTTCCATTGGCCATTATCGTATTCTCTCTAATGCTAGTGTTAATTCAACTAGTTCTGATGGGGCATTAACAATATAAAATTCTACAGACACTTCATAAGAATTTTGATCTAAATTTGGGGAAGCCCTTACCCCCACTAACCTTGCCCTTGGTTCAAAATTTTCTATAACATCTTCAACCTGTCGGGCAAGAATGACTGCTGTTGTTGGAGTCATCAATTCAAATAACATCCCCCGTACTCCAGAATATATTTCTGGGTGAAATGGTTTTTCGTATTGATTTGTTAATACAAGATTTCGTACTGATCTCTTTACTGCTTGAACATCATATATTATATTTACATCTTTATCAGAATTATTCATTCCGAAGAAAAGGTCTAAGTCAGAATATATCTGAGCAGACCTAGAAGATTTGTTCTGGCCCTGAGCATCAGTATAAGCATCGTTATTTCTTAGACTTTCTGTAATTGCCATTTCTTCGAACTCCTCTACATATTATTTATACAAATGTTAATGAGTTTGTTTCATAGAATATGGAGAATATTTACCCCATATTTCTTTTGCTTCTTTTCTTACAAACGGTTTACTTTTCTCACCCTTAATCGGATTCGTGATAGTAAGGAAAACTTTCTTACCTTGTTTCCATGCCGCAACCTTATTTGATAGATTTTCTAATCCACTAATACTATTACGTCCAGCCTTTCTAGACCATGAAGATACATTTCTTCTTTCTCCGTTAGATACTTGACCTTCGCTTGATTTCTTCTTACCCATAATATTTTTCCTATGCGTCCATTTGTTCTGAGTTTGTTTGTAACCTTTTCGCCTTTGCATTAAACTTAAATACCGCAGATTCCAAGTTTGACGCCAAACTACTTAAATTTGATTCCATTGCTTCTCTTGATAATTTATCACCATATAATCCTTTTGTTTCATCTGCTGTTATACTTTCTGAAAAAGAATGTGCAAGTTCTTTTAATGAAGGTAAATCTGCGAGTAATGATGCTTTTGCTTTCTCTATCGCTTCATTCAGGCCTGAAGGCAATTCGAAGTTTGGTATGGCTGCAGATAATGCTGAAGATAAGGATACACTGGATATTCCAGCTGATAAAGCTTTCGCAGCAGATGCAAGAGTAGTAGATGCTTCAGACACTATACTATCTAAACTAAATCCGCCAGCAGTAAGACCAGAACCGAATTTACTGGCTAAAGAAGATAACGAAGCTGCATATTGAGAACTACCAGGCGTTAAATTTGTTAATGCAGTTAGTTCCGATTGTAAGTTTAATGATGGTAGAGTAGGTAATGTAGGAATAACAAGGCCAGTTTTTGCTTTCAAATCTTCTAGGTCTGCTTTAAGCTTATCCACTACATCTGCAGCATCTTTTGATTTGTTAGCTACAGCGGCAATGTCTATACTTTCCACTTTTGCTGCGACTGCATTAAACAATGCGTTTGCGCCAGGCAAATTTGGTGTTGTAAAATCTACCATTCTAATCTCCTACATTAACATTCGCAGAACCAGCTGCGGTTGGGGTGGGATTATGACCTGCTGAGTCAGCTAATCCGTTATCGGGTGTATGATTTACAACAGCAATCCCTTTTATGAATACGTTTTTAGACCCAGCAACTAATGGCCCTGATCCATGAGTGTTAAAATTACCATGTACCGCAATAAGTTTTTCATTTGCAAATACATTAGTGTTTATGCTTACCACAGTGGTTGCATCACACGATCTTGCATCTCCATGTCTATGAACGGGGGCCATTATGGGTTAATATCCACTTTAGTAGTACCAACGATTGTATATATCGTTCCAGCAGTACTGTCTATTGTATTACCAGCGGTTTCGACTATACTTATTCCAGCTTTTAGAGTCGTACTCCACTTAGATCGAATATCTACATCTAGAGATTTTACTGAAAAGTCAAATCCAGCTTCTTCTAAAATATCTAAAAATGCACTTCTCTTCATAGAACCACCTGTAGTCTTTTGTGTTATATCACCAGTAACAGTATGTTTAAAGTAACCCTCAACTGCTCTTATTTCATTTCCTAGAATAGTAACGGTCTGATCTTTACCAACTCTACCCTTTACTTCATCATTTATGTTGTATGAATAGTTGCCTCTAATCTCAGATTCTAGGTTTCCGCCAGAAGAACCAGCACCTACCTTAACTCTTTCGTTCTTATGTATCTTACGAGTATAGTCACCCTCTACCTCAAGAATGTAGTTACCCTTTATCAATTCTTTCTTAGTTCCCTCAATCGTAAGATTTACATTCCCCTTTATAAGAACATTAGAGGAACCAGCAATAATTTCGTAATTCGATCCGACAACCTTTACAACCTTATCACCTAAAGGATGGATTTCCTCAAATGTTCCCGAAGAGTGTTCTCTAAGAAGTCTTTCTCCGCCAGGCGAATCATCAATCTCCATAATATGTCCTGCTTCAGATTCGAACACATGGTTCAATGGATATTTTGCTGACATATAGGGGTCTGCATCTTTCGTAAGACCTTTTGGATGCGGTTCATCCCAAGGAACTACAGGATCAGGGCGACCTGTACCTAGAACGGACGCATCTTCTACGGAAGGTATGTGTGGTCTGGTTGCGGTAGGTATAGAAGTTCTTCGGGTTTTACGTCTTTTTTCTAGAGCTCCATGTGTTTCGGAAGTAACTCCTCTAGAAAGTCTAGAGGTATCCGTTTCACGATAGGTATGACCAGATGGCCGGGTGAACTTCCCCTTTTTTTTATCTTTAGTATCCTTGAGAGCCCCCAAAGGATATGAACCATACTCATTCTCATCTTCTGGATTGTAAGCATAGATTTTTTTACCTTCCTCATCCACTTGCGTAGACTCTTTGTGGCGGGGATCATTAAACCCTGTTTTGAAATCCGCTACTTTTGACGGTTGTCCTGGCAAGGAACCTATAATGATCGGTTGTTGTTTTTCAACAGCATCCCGAAAAAATCCAATAACCCAAGACCCTTCAACCAACCAAGAAGGACTGTTGCCCATACCATGCATGGCAGGATCTGTAACAGGATGCATAACATGAGCCCAAGGTAAATCACTGGTAGGTATATCCGTAAGACTAGGTGAGTGAAAACCCAAGCATCTTACTCGGCAACGACCTTGAAGCTCAGGATCCTTACGATCTTCTACAACACCAACGAACCATACAAATCCGTCAATACCCATAAAATAATTATCTGATTGTGGCATATTAATCCTTATAATAGTATATAATTCTATTTATAAGGATTAATGGAGCTCCGCATTACGTCCTAGTCGATGAGCATCAGGAAAGTATTCTTCCACTTTAAGATCAGTCTTACCCTGATCCCTATACATCTCAACGATTTCATATGCTTCATCTTCTGTCATCCCATCTTGTATCATAAGATATACTTCTGGTACTTCGGGATCTTCTAGAATCATTATACGAAACTTATTTAAAGTTTCTATCATAGAATTTTATTTAGACTCTCTGAAGTTTCTAAAAAGAAATTTTTACAGGAGATATGTTGCCAGAAACGATGATTCTCTCTGAATCATCGCCTTGTAGAGGTACTTTATGGCGTACCCAGCCAGGAAATATAACTATCTCACCAGAAATAGGGTATATAGATAAGTCTGCATCTGGAAATTGTATAGGGGAATCATTCGATCCACATTGTATGTAATAAACAAAAGACCAAACATGTGGCCAGTGGTCATGCACCTTTGTCCAATCGTTTTTCTTATAGATAGCACCCCAACAATCGTAAAGTTCCATCTCCAAATCGTGTGGACTGTTCTTTCTAGCAATCTCTATTGCCCTATCACCTACCATTTGAAACTGTGGGTGTTGTTTCTGCATAAACCAATCAGTCATATCCGCTTTCACGTTAGTCTTATGACGCTGGGTATCACCTTGCCCCTGTATAATGAAGATAAGTTCCTCATCAAACTCTTTATCGAATGATGCTTTAACCTTTATGATCGGAAAGCTTTGGATAAATCGCTGACTATCTGGATGGCGTGATAGTTCAGGCCGTCTGTTCACACTATCTGCAAGTTCTTTTAGTCCCATATTACATCCAGATTACCAGATATCATAATACGTTCGTGTTCACACGTATGTTCTGGAACTAAATGATTAATCCATGATGGAAATACGATTAGTTGTGAGGTAGCAGGGAAAATCTCATAACTACCACCCTCTACTGAAGGGAAAACCAGAGGCGCACAGCATTGTTCGCCATTTACGCAATAGGTGTATGACCAAACAGAAGGCCAATGCGTATGTGCCTTAGTAGTATGTCCTTTAGTATAGATTAATCCCCACGTTTCTTGTACATAAAGTTTAATGGGGTTATTGGTTCCGTCTGCATGTGTCCTTACTGCAAGAGCTCCGCTCTCTGCAACTGCACATGCGGCTTTTCCTAACTTTGCAAAGGATTCATAGTGCTTGTGCATGTCCCATTTCGTCATTAAACAGGATGCAGAACTATTTCGTCCGGCAAAGTTATCCCCACAGTCACGGATATCAAATTCAAGTTCCTTATTCAACTCTTTAGTCTCATCCATTGCAGACATATCCACAACCATACGTGGAATGTTATAGTGCATAGCCTGTTTTGTAGTAAACTCCTCATGAAACATAGCACCAGAAGGTTTTATACTAGAGGCAAGATTAGAAAGTGCAGAGTTATTTGACATTCTTAAACATTCTCAGATACATGATGTAAGTAAGACCCGATAATATACTTTGGTTTGTCCACAACTTTCCGGCCGCAATGCAACCAAGGCCAATAAGGAGGGAATATAAGACACGATCCTTTTTTACAAGGTGATATAAATTTATCATCCTTTAAAGTTAACGCTGTTTCTCCCTTATCATTATCATCAAGATATATGAACATAACCAAAAATCTCTTTGAGGTTTCTACATTTGCGACATCAACATGATCAGGAAATTCATCAGTAGAATTTGGAAGGTATCGTTTTATCTTCGGAGGTTCTACGCCGTACTTCTTTGGCCATTGTTGATTCTCTGCAATTAGAACATCTTTCTTATATAATGAGACACAATCTAACAGAGTCTTCATCAAAAATTCAATATCATCTATAAAAGGAGAATCTGGGCGTGTGGCAAAATCAATTCTTGTTAAAGTTGCAAGGTCACGATCAGATTTAGCAGTATTATCTTGTACTGTATGCAGTTTAGAGTTACTTTCAAATTTATCTATGAAATACTGGCATTTCTCATCAGATAATACATTATCGTAGGTACGTACAAGATTATCCATAAGGTTTAGTATCCTTGTTCTTCCATACGTTTCTCTAACGTCTTTGCTTGTCTACGTTTTCCTGCCGCTCTATTACGGCGACCCCGTTCACCCTTGGTCATTGCAAACTCACGTTCACGTAACTCATTAAAGAGTCCATCCTCTTGAAGTTTCTTCTTGAGAACACGCAATGCTTTTTCAACATTACCGTTTCTCACATCAACACCAATTCCTGGCTTCTGTGGTTTTTTATTATAGTCTTTGTTATTAAAGTGGTTCTTCATGTTATCTCCTCATGTTCGCTATTGATTTAGCGTCCTCTTTTCTACGTATAGGTACTGCATTAGACTTGTGCATCTGTCCAATACCTATGATTTCAGTTCCCGTGTACACCTTATCAGGTTTCTTTGTACATGGGCCCCATTTAGTGGTGCCGTCGGAAGGATTCGAACCCTCGACCCCCTGATTACAAATCAGATGCTCTACCGACTGAGCTACAACGGCGTTTTGGTGGAGATGATCGGGATCGAACCGACTACCTTCTGCTTGCAAAGCAGATGCTCTCCCAGTTGAGCTACATCCCCTCATCTTATTCAGAAATTTTTGATGTTCCTTCTCTGCGGCAAGAAGAGACTTAGACTTCTTTGATTTCTTGCGCTTACGAGTACTCGTAGTCGTATAATAGACAGGTAACAAATGCATAGAACTCATGTATACTAAACTTTCACCTCACCTATCGGAATATAGTCAGGAAATCCATTAACAGGATTAGAAGAAGGCATAATCGCAAGGAATACAGTACTCATATTCTTTGGTTTTACAGGTGCAAATACAGGAGAGGTTAACGGAGTCTTTTTTGCCGATTTTCTTCTCTTATTTTCTGCTGCTGTTAACTTCTTACTTGCATAGTATGGAACCCCATCCTTGAGTTCCATCTCATCATATGAATCCATATCAGAACCTACCTCTGATATAAGGCCAAGGGACTTTTCTCCAAATCCATTCACGTATTCTATTTCATCACCAATATTAAATATCATTTAACAATAACTCCAATGTACCATTTATAAAAACATATTGCATAGAGCGTACCACCCTTTATTGCAACATCCGTATACATCCCAAACAACCTTGTGTGGGGTGCATAATCACTTAAACCATATTCGCCGTATTCTATTTCCATCATATCTCCATACTACACTATTATATTAACTTTGTCAAGGACTAAATGCACCTTTTCCAAAATTACCTGTACCTATTTCTTCAGGGGCACAACTCGCCCTTCCGAATAGATCCCATTGATATGTATCACACTTCAAAGTGAGAAGGTATACCTCATACTCTTTTTTTGTCATACATATTTGGTTTGTATCTATAACTCTTATAAACTTACAATCCTCTCCAGTAACCCCTGATAGAAGATGCTCTCCACTAGACTTACCTGTTGCAGATGTTAGCACTATATCAGTAGCCGTGTGTGCAAAAGACAACCAAGCAGGGAGTATACCACAACCCGTAAGAGCTAATGTACATAAAAGAGGCACAATTCTATTAGTCAGCAGGTTCATTCGGTTCAATCTCTTCTATACGATTTTTCATATACTCTGTAATAATAGGATTTACGTCAACACCTATGTCATTGATTCTCTGTAACTCCATTTTAAAACAGGTGAGGGTAGGCATGTCTGCGCCGTTGATATAGTTGCTTGGCATGAATAAGTCTCCTTTTCGAAGTTAGTTAGATGTTTTTACGATTTTTTTGAAATCAAACTTCACTGGTTCAATATCCCCATTCAATATATCATGAATACGTTTCTCGTCCAACGGAAAACTAAATTGGCTATTACGCATATGAATACGTAATGAAAATAACTCTATAGATAGGTTCGTAAGAAGCTTCCAGTCAGAATCGCCCATTTTTAGGTCATCTAGGCCTATAATGCCTGAACACATGTGCTTCCACTCATCTTCATAGACTAAGGAACATGCATGTGCAATTTTATCATCTATACCCCCATTACCTTTCAATTTCATTCCTTCACTAAACAGAATACACCAACCCCCTTCACTGAAGTAACATGCCCTCTCTCCGATAACACCATGATCCTTAACCATTCCCGCACGACGATTCCTCAGAACTTCCTGTCCATCCCACAATACATTCCATAAAACAGAAGGACTTAATATGTTCTCATTCTCTTCGAGGCAGGCATCATAGGCCTCTGCAAATGCACAGTAATGGGTAAACTCTTCATGAAGAACTTCTAACCTATTTGCAATATTCGCTCGAGGAATGTCAATGTCTATTCGGGGAAAGTCTTTTAATAGGTCTTCCATAGGCCCTACGTATAATCCACGCATTTCACCAAGGGGAGAACTCCAAATCTCTTTAGAACACTGCCGAATTAACCATAGCTTATCTGTATCATTATTACGTAAGGATAGGTAGTGGCCATACAAAGGGTCTTCAAAATATGTTCGTATTACTTCTCTCTCTCCTGCTACGAGGGTTGCAACACTATCTATTAATGAATAAAATGAGGAGGATAATATCATGGTAAAAACCTTTTTTCATGAGAACAATAATGCCAACATAATGCACAGCCAGAAGTTTTAAATCTGGCAATCCTACGTTTTCTCCATTGATGCATCCATCCACGTTTAATTATATCTTTCATTTTTCTTTCCTTGTATACTTATCGACTTGTATGGGAGAATTTTTTCTGGGGCAATTTTTTTTCATGTAAGGTATTATAAAGTCTTTTTCCGTGGAGGCAATTTCGAAACTAGTTCGAAGTATTGCTTTGGATACTTATTGCATTTATAGATTGGATATACTTCGCCAGTCTTAGTACCCCCCTATTCTCACACCACTCGATATTTAGATGGTGATGATTCTTCGACTTGTTCAGTAAGGTCACGCACAGCATACATGAGAGCACGTACATCACTACTCAGCTGCTCTATCTGTAAGCTATTCGAGGTAATCTCTTCGATAAGAGAGGATATTCGCAGTTCTTTTAGATCACTAGTGTTCATTATGCAGCCCTCTTTCTCTCAGTACGTCTGATCCAATACTCATCACTCATGAGTATCTCCTTCATGGCAGCATCAAACTTAGCTGGATCCATCTTCACGATAGCGACTCTACGTCCTGTGCGTTCCATTTCTAATGCTTCCTCGAATATCTCATTCGCATCAAGGTTAGTACTGATGATCTCAGCCTTTTCCATTATTACATACATATCAATATCTCTCTCTTTGTTAACTCTCATTATAATAACTATAACACATAGTATAGGCTATGTCAACAGCTAATATCAGTTATATTCAGAGAATATTCATATGTGTCTTATATGTCACTATAGAGTATATTCCTTTAACCTCTACACAGTAGAGTGTATACTATAATGTAGCTGTTGTCAAGTCCCTTTCATCGCTTTTCATGGCGGCAACTGGCAATCCTCTGATAATTTCTGAGTATGTGTGGGAATTGAGCCGAGAGTCTGCGAATTCATATCACAAAGGACTCATGTTTAAATGAACCTTTTTAAGTATTCAGTAAATTATGCATAATCTCAGTAATATGCAGAATTATCTCCGCAAACAACCAATCTTAAGCCACACTACTGTCCTCAACAAGTTCGTTTAATGGGTCTATACTAATACTATATGATGACCAAGTTACGTGATGCGTTGTTTATACTATAATGTTTATATTAAGTGGGAAGAATATTCTTCCCTTTGAGAAATAAGGAAACTATATTATGAAAAAAGACTTAAAGAAATTGATGAAGAAGAATAATTTTCTTCTGATACGTACCAACAAGCACAATGTGTGGGAACATTCTATAACAGGCAAAAAGCTTACTACTGCAAAAACTCCTTCTGATATACGTACATTAAAGAATACCATAAGGAATATTAAGAATACGATTGGTTATGTTATCGCTTAATACGCAAATACCTAATCGCACTCTGTAGAACCTCTATATCATCTTGTAGATTAGATAGTCCTGTATTACATATATTACAAATGAATCCTCTAAACGCCCCTGTGGTATGGTCATGATCTAAACACCAAGACAATCTCATTTTTACATACCCTTTTCTTTTCATATCATCTACGGTATCCTTACATATAGGACAACTGTAATCTTTAT
>Ga0308009_10000989_pt1 | contig 17914 bp, 15 predicted proteins | sample Neamet127_FD_203134 | JGI IMG/M metagenome (GOLD analysis project Ga0308009, IMG submission 203134) | Marine microbial communities from water near the shore, Antarctic Ocean - #127 | ecosystem: Environmental > Aquatic > Marine > Unclassified | place: Southern Ocean | collected 2014-07-24
GCGCGACCTGTACCGCCGCACTGTCCCGGCTGGCGCGTATAGCTTTGAGGCGCGTGATCTGGCCATCGCGCACCGCCACGTTGTCGATGTCACGGGTTTCAATCGCATCTTGCGTTTTCAGCTTGTACTTGTTGACACCAACAATGACATCCTTGCCGCTGTCGATGCGGGCCTGCTTTTCAGCGGCCGCAGCCTCGATCTTGAGTTTGGCCCAGCCGCTGTCCACGGCTTGGGTCATCCCGCCCATGGCATCAACCTCTTCAATGATGGCCCAGGCGGCATCGGCCATGTCCTGCGTCAGCTTTTCCATCATGTAACTGCCGGCCCAGGGGTCAATCACATGCGGGATGTGGGTTTCTTCCTGGATGATGAGCTGGGTGTTGCGGGCGATGCGCGAGGAGAACTCTGTCGGCAGCGCAATCGCTTCGTCAAAACTGTTGGTGTGCAGGCTTTGCGTGCCGCCAAACACTGCGGCCATCGCCTCTATGGTGGTGCGCACCACGTTGTTGTAGGGGTCCTGCTCGGTCAGGCTCCAGCCGCTGGTCTGGCAGTGCGTGCGCAACATCAGGCTCTTCGGGCTCTTGGCGTTGAACTCCTTCATGATGCGGCACCAGAGCAAACGTGCCGCACGCATCTTGGCCACTTCAAGGTAGAAGTTCATGCCGATGGCCCAGAAAAAGCTCAGACGCCCGGCAAAACCGTCCACGTCCAGCCCCTTGGCAATCGCCGTCTTCACATACTCCTTGCCGTCGGCCAGCGTGAAGGCCAATTCGAGTGCCTGGTTCGCACCGGCCTCCTGCATGTGGTAACCCGAGATGCTGATCGAGTTGAACTTCGGCATGTGTTTTGCCGTGTATTCAATGATGTCGCCGATGATGCGTATGCTGGGCGCCGGCGGAAAGATGTAGGTGTTGCGCACCATGAACTCTTTGAGGATGTCGTTCTGGATGGTGCCGCTGAGCTGGTCCTGCGCCACACCCTGCTCTTCCGCCGCCACCACATAACCGGCCAGCACCGGCAACACCGCGCCGTTCATGGTCATGGACACCGACACCTTGTCCAGCGGAATCTGGTCAAACAGGATCTTCATGTCCTCGACGCTGTCAATCGCCACACCGGCCTTGCCGACATCGCCGGTCACGCGCGGGTGGTCACTGTCGTAGCCGCGGTGCGTGGCCAGGTCAAAAGCGACTGAGACGCCCTGCCCGCCGGCGGCCAGCGCCTTGCGGTAGAAGGCGTTGGATTCTTCCGCTGTTGAAAAACCGGCGTACTGGCGGATGGTCCAGGGCCGCACCGCATACATGGTGGCCTGCGGGCCGCGAATGAAAGGTTCGAATCCTGGCAGGGTGTTGGTATGCGGCAGGTCCTTGACGTCATCGGCCGTGTACAGCGGCTTGACGGTGATGCCGTCCGGGGTTTGCCAATTAAGCGCGCCAAGGTCACCCCCCGGTGCGGACTTCGCTGCAGCTTCGGCCCAAGCCTCCATGTTGGCGGCAGCAAATTCAGGGGAAGACGGTGGTTTTTGGGTGCTCATGGCGCGTGCGGGTGCCGTTGCCGGACAGGTTCTGTAAGTCGGATAAGTTTACATTATTTATAATTATTGATGCAAAATTTAGTTTTCAGCTAAGATCTCCCACAAGTTTTAAAGATCCTTGAATCCACCATGGCCGCTGTTTCACTGACCCCCCGCGCCCTTTATGAAGAGGTGGCGGAGCTGCTTCGCCAGCGTATTTTCAGCCGCGAACTGGCGCCCGGCAGCTGGATTGACGAGCTCAAACTGGCCGAGGAGTACGGCATCAGCCGCACGCCGCTGCGCGAAGCGCTCAAGGTGCTGGCCACCGAAGGCCTGGTCACCATGAAGGTCCGACGCGGCGCCTATGTAACCGAGGTGTCGGAGCGTGACCTGGCCGATGTGTACCACCTGCTCGCCCTGCTGGAGAGCGACGCCGCAGGCGTGGTGGCGACTCAGGCCACTGAGGCCCAGCTCAAGGAACTGCAGAGCCTGCACCGTGAGCTTGAAAAAGCCGTGGCCAACCGTGAGCGCTTTTTTGAGATCAACGAAGCCTTCCACATGCGCCTGCTGGAGATCGCCGACAACCGCTGGCGTGACCAAATGGTGGCCGATTTGCGCAAGGTGATGAAGCTGAACCGCCACAACTCGCTGCTCAAGAGCGGCCGTATGCAAGAGTCCCTGGCCGAACACCGTTCCATTGTGGAAGCCCTGGCTGCCCGTGACAGCATGCTTGCCGCCAGAAAAATGCAGGACCACTTTGCAAACGGGCTCGCGGCAGCGGCCTGACGGCATCGGCGCCTTGCGTCAGTGGCCCCGGTTACGCAGAGGGCTAACACAAGACCGCACACCCTTTTAGATGAGGGAGTCGACTCGAACATCGGGTTAAGCCGGAGCCGCTGTCACCCCGGTTGCACGCACAATCCACAGCTTTTGTAACCAGAGGATGCTGGATGACCGCTGCGAAGTCGATCTACGACGACAAACCCTGGCAAGCTGCCTACGGCGAGCACATTAAAGCCGAACTGCCCAGCATCCGCTACCGGAACCTGGCCCATCTGGCCAGCGAGGCCTGCCGCCGTTTCGCCAAGCGCACCGCCTTCACCTGCGTCGTGGGAAACGGCATGAACGGCAGCCTCAGCTACGCCGAGGTCGACGAACTTTCTGACGCCTTCGCAGGCTACTTGCGCGGTATCTGCGGCCTGGAGGCCGGCGACCGTGTGGCCGTGCAGTTGCCCAATTCCCTGTCCTACCCGGTGGTGGCCTTCGGCGTGTTCAAGGCCGGTTGCGTCCTCGTCAACACCAATCCGCTGTACACGCCCAGTGAAATGATTCACCAGTTCAACGACTCCGGGGCCAGCGTGCTGGTGGTTGTTGACATGTTTTCAGACAAGCTGGCAGAAGTGGTGCCCCAGACCGGCATCCAACGTGTTGTGCTGGCCGGCGTGTCCGAGATGTTTCCCGCCATCCCCAACATGGTTGTGCGCGGCGTTCAGAAAGTGTGGAGCAAGACGCTGCCTCCCATACCGCAGCTGGCGGTTCCCATTGAACACTTGTCAACGGCATTGGACTCGGGGCGGGTCGCCCTGCCCCAGGACGGCGGCGCGAAATCGTGGTGGGAAGCTATCCCCGCAGCCAGCGTGGCAGCACTCCAGTACACGGGCGGCACGACCGGCGTGAGCAAAGGCGCCATGCTCAGCCACGCCAACCTGCTCGCCAATGTGGACCAGGTGCTGGCCATGGGCCGCTCGCACATGAGCGCCGAGGACGGCAGCGAAGAATGCGTGCTGACCGCACTGCCGCTCTACCATGTCTTCGCATTCACCGCGAACCTCCTGGTGTTCTTTGACATCGGCGCGCGCAACATCCTGGTGCCGACGCCCCGGCCGGTGCAAAACCTGCAGCGCGCCATCGAGAACTATCCCATCACCTGGATCACGGGGGTCAACACCCTGTTCAACGGCCTGATGAACGAGGAATGGTTCAGTGCATTTCCGCCAAAACACCTGAAGGCCGCCATTGCCGGTGGCACCGCGCTGCACAGCGCGGTGGCGGCGCGGTGGCAAGCCATGACGGGTACGCGCATTGCGGAGGGCTACGGCTTGACCGAAACTTCGCCCGTCATCACCTTCAACCCCATGAGCGGCACCGTCAGACCCGAAAGTATCGGCATTCCCGTGCCGGGGTGTGAGGTCCGCCTGCTTGCAGACGACGGCAGCCTCGCGCTGGTAGGCCAGCCGGGCGAGCTGGTGGTGCGTGGCCCGCAAACCATGCTCGGGTACTGGCAGCGGCCGGAAGACACGGCGCAGGTGCTCAAGGACGGCTGGTTGTACACGGGTGACGTTGCCGTCATGGATGAAAGCGGCTTTTTCCGCATCGTGGACCGCAAGAAAGACCTGGTTCTGGTGTCGGGCTTCAATGTCTATCCCAACGAGATTGAAAAAGCCCTGTCGAAATTCGATGCCATCTTCGAAGCTGCGGTGGTCGGTATTCCCGACACGCGCTCGGGAGAAGCCGTGCGCGCGTACGTCGTCAAAAATCCTGAGTTCGAAGGTGAGCTCACGCAGGAGATGGTCATCGCGCACTGCAAGAGCCTGCTGACGGACTACAAGATTCCGAAGTCCATTGTTTTCAGGCAAGAGCTGCCCAAATCCCCCATTGGAAAAATCTTGCGCAAGGATTTAAAGGCTGAGGTCAAGGCGGAGCACGCCCAGCAATCCGCCATTGCCCGCTAAATAACAAGAACTCTGGAACATTGAAGCATGCTTACTCCACTAGAAACCAAATTGCTCGGCGTGATGATGATGGTGATCATGCTCGGGATGGGCGCCAGCCTCACTTTTAGGGATTTTTTGATTGCCTTTCGTAAACCCAAAGGGGTGCTGGTCGGAATCCTCTGCCAGTACGGCATCATGCCCTTCCTTGCCTACCTGCTGGCGGTGCTGCTGGGCCTGCCGCCGGCGCTGGCAGTTGGCCTGATCCTGATGGGCTGCATGCCGGGCGGAACGACTTCCAACATCTTTACCTATTTCAGCAAGGGTGCTCTTGCGCTGTCGATCATGATGACCAGCGTATCGACTCTGATCGCTGTTGCGGCCGTACCCGTGCTTATCGCTTTTTACAGCGGGCTGGCCGGCGTGACCGGCGAATTCGCCATCCCGGCGGCCAATGTGGCCCAGGTGCTGGTGGTGCTTCTGGTACCCACCCTGCTGGGTATGGCGTTGCGCAAGTTCAACCCCAATATCGGTGCCACCATTGAGCTGATCGGCTCCATGCTGGGCATTCTGGTGATTCTTTTTCTGGTGGTGTCCTGGGTGCCCCGCAACTATCAGTTGCTGCTGTCGACCCCATGGCAGGTTTTCTTCGCATCCATCGGGCTGGGCGTGTTCGGCATGCTGCTGGGGTACTGGCTGGCGCGCGCTCTCAGGCAAGACAGCAATCGGTCCCGCACCATCAGCCTGGAAACCGGCATCCAGAATGGCCCGCTGGCGGTACTTATCGTGTCGCTGACTTTCACCGGGGAGATGCAGCAGCAGGTGTTGCTGATACCGGTGCTGTACAGCCTGTTTATCGTGTTGAGCAGTTCAGTTGTGACCGTCTGGTTCCGCGCCAACGCCACCCGCGAGGCCCTGGCACGCGATGCGGCCAAGGTCCGCATGGTTGCTGCCTAGGCGAGCAAGGCGGTGGCCCTGCGTCGCGCCGATTCAGCTACGCGGAAGCGGCGTAGCGGCCGGCTTGCTGGGCCGCGTGACCAGAAACACGCCGGGCAGGATCAACAGCGCACCGACCGCATGGTGCCAACCCGGTGGCTCACCCAGCAGGCCCCAGGCCGCAGCAGCCGCGTAAAGCGGCCCCAGGTACAGCGCCACAGCCACGCGGCTGGCGCCCAGGATTTTTTGCGCCCAGCTGTAGATCCAGTAAGCGCCAATGCCGGGAATCAGGCCGGCCACCACCACCAGCAACAGCGCCTGCCCGCCGAGGATATCGGCGCCGGGCCGCGCCGCTTCCCACAGCGCAGGCGGCAGCAACACCAGGGTCCCACCGATGCAGATCGCCGCCAGACGAGCGGTCGCGCTCAGAGAACTGGGCCAGCGTTTTTGCAACAGGGCATAAGCGGCCCAGGACACCGTGGCAGCCACAATCCAGGCGTCACCCGCGACAAACTGCACCTCACCCAAAGCCGTCCACTGCCCCCTGACCACGACATGAACGACACCGGCCAACGCCAGCAACACGCCCGCTTTTTGCCGCGCGCCAAAGGCTTCGCCCAGCCACCACATGGCGCCCAGGCTGATCAGCACCGGCGAAGCTGAATAAATCAGGGCGATGTTCATGGCCCCTGTGGAACGCGCGCCCTCGTAGACCCAGGCGCCGCAGATCAGCATGCCCAAAATGCCCAGTACAAGGTACTGCCGCCAGGCCCGGACGATCGCCGCCCGGTGCTGCCACAACTCGGCCCGCGTGATGACCACCAGGATCAGGGCTGCCAGGCCCCAGCGGCCCAGCGCCAGCATGTATGGACCGATGACGCCGGGCGCCTTGCGCGCAACAATGTAGTTGACAGCCCAGAGCGCCGGCACCAGCCAGAGCAGCAACAGCGCCAGACGCGTTTCGCGCTGTACCGCCTCAGGCATGCACCACCGCAGCGTCATGCGATGACGCGCCAGCGTCCTCACCCTCACCCTCTGATGCTGGCGCATGCGCCAGCACCATCACCTCGCGCGGGTGCAGCGTTTTGAGCCGGTGGTCGCTCCAGACCTGGCGCCAGCGTCGGGATCCGGGCAGGCCGTGGCGTAAACCGAGCATGTGGCGCGCGATAGCCGACCAGTGTGTGCCATGCGCGGCCGCCTGGGTGGCCATGTAATGAACCATCAGCGACTCGACCGATTCACGGGTCTGCTCACTTGGGGCGGCACCGAAGAAAGCCTCATCCCAGGAGGCCAGCCACCAGGGGTTGTGATAAGCCTCGCGCCCCACCATGACACCGTCGAGTTCGCGCAGCTGCGCAGCCACCTGCTCGCCGGTGGTGATGCCGCCATTGATAGCGATGGTGAGTTCGGGAAAGTCTAGCTTGAGCCGATGCACCAGCGCGTAGCGCAGCGGCGGGACCTCGCGGTTTTCCTTTGGCGACAGGCCCTTGAGCCAGGCGTTGCGCGCATGCACGATGAAGGTGCTGCAACCGGCCGCGCTGACCGTGCCGACAAAGTCGCGCACGAAGTCATAACTTTCACTTTTGTCGATGCCAATGCGGTGTTTGACGGTGACGGGCACATCCACCACATCCACCATGGCTTTCACGCAGTCAGCCACCAGTTGCGGCTCGGCCATCAGGCAGGCGCCGAAAGCGCCGCGCTGAACCCGCTCGCTGGGGCAACCGCAGTTGAGGTTGATCTCGTCATAGCCCCATTGCTCACCAAGTTTTGCGCAATGCGCGAGGTCGATCGGCTCGCTACCGCCCAGTTGCAGCGCGACGGGGTACTCTTCGGCATTGAAGCGCAGGTGACGCGCTACATCGCCGTGCACAAGCGCACCGGTGGTCACCATTTCGGTGTACAGCAAGGCATGGCGCGACAGCAGCCGATGGAAATATCGGCAATGCCGGTCGGTCCAGTCCATCATCGGAGCGACGCTGAGGCGATGCGCCGGAAAGGCTGCGGATGAGGGACCGAGATTCATCGGGAATGGGCGTTGAAAGTATGGAAACCTCGAGTTTCTCATGCGGGCCTGCCGAGCGCGCCCCGCGAGCGGAATTGCCACACGAGGTAACAGAGGGTAGCCACCAAGTCCGGCTGAAAGTAGCAGGCGGGATAATACGTATGGAGGATCAAACCCACCCCGGCTTTTCCTTCAGCCCAACATTCAGACCATGATCCAAACCGCACCGTCCCTGCCCAAACCGCTTATCCCTTGTTCCGGCCGGGTTCGATCCGCTCTGCCTCTGTTGCTCACTCTGGCCCTGGCCGCCTGCACCTCGGTGCCGCTGCCGCCCTGGCCTGCGTCTGGCGGCGCGGCCAAAGCGCCTCCGGTGGCAAGCCCGGCGCCGATACCGGCAACCGTTGCCCCACCGGTCGTGCTTGTCCAGCCCGTCCCCGTGCGACCGGCGGCGGTGGTAGCCCCGGCAGAGGAAGCACCCTACAGCGCCGCCGTGGCCGCCCGTTTTCCCGCGCCCACCGTCATTTACACCACGCCCGGCTTGCAGGAAGGCCGTAACAGCTTCACCTCGAACGCAGAAATCCAGACCTGGCTGCGTGACCTGGTGGCCTCTGCCGCGGCGATACCGGGCATGAAAGCCGCTCTGCTGCCGATCGGCCAGTCGCAGCGCGGTGAAGCCCTGGGAGCGCTGGTGCTGACACGCGGCACGGGCACAGACGCAGCGGCAATCGCGGCGTCGGGGCGACCCACCGTGCTGCTGATCGGCCAGCAACACGGCGACGAACCTGCCGGCAGCGAAGCCCTGCTGGTGATTGCGCGTGAACTCACGCAAGGTCTGCTGCGGCCGATGCTCGACCGTGTCAACGTCATCATCGTTCCGCGCGCCAATCCGGACGGCTCGGCAGACAACAAACGCGCGACCACCGGCGGGCTCGATATGAACCGCGACCACCTGCTGCTCAACACGCCCGAAGCGCAGGCACTGGCAAAACTCACGCGCGACTACCGCCCGACCGTGGTTGTTGATGCGCACGAGTACACCGTGGTCGGCCCCTTTCTGCAGAAATTCGGCGCTATCCAGAAATACGACGCGCTGTTGCAATACGCAACTACAGCCAACATCCCCGAGTTCTTGACCAAGGCCTCCGAAGAGTGGTATCGCCGCCCGCTGGTCGCTGCGCTCAAGGCGCAAGGCCTCAGCAGCGAGTGGTACTACACCACCTCGACCGACCTGCTGGACAAAAAAATCTCCATGGGTGGCACCCAGCCCGACACCGGCCGCAACGTCAACGGCCTGAAAAATACAGTGAGCCTGCTGATCGAAACCCGTGGCGTCGGCATCGGCCGGCTGCACATCCAGCGCCGCGTGTTTACCCATGTCACCGCGATCAGCAGCGTGCTGGCCAGCACCGCCCAGCGCGCCCCCGAGTTGGGCCAACTGCAGCCTTACATCGAGAAAGAAATCGCGGGACTGGCCTGCAAGGACGAAGCCGTTGTCGAAGCCGGGCCAACCCTGACCCAGCAGGAACTGCAGATGCTGGACCCGGTTACCGGCGCCGACAAGGCGCTGCGCGTGGAGTGGAACTCGGCCCTGACGCTGCGCAAGATCAAAGCGCGCGTACGGCCTTGCGGCTACTGGCTCTCGGCCTCTTCAAAAACAGCGGTCGAGCGGCTGCGGCTGCATGGCGTGCAGGTGCTGCGGGTCACCGAACCCGGCTCCATGCTGGGTGACCTGTACCGCGAAACGGCGCGGACGGCTGGCGTTCGGCAAGACGTGCGTGGCGCTATCGCCGACGCCAGGCAGATCGTCAAAACCGAAGTCGCGCTGGTGCGCAGTGTGATCGACGCGCCCACCGGCAGCTATTATGTGCCGCTGAACCAGCCGCTGGCCAACCTGGTGATTGCCGCACTGGAGCCCGACACCCAAAGCAGCTATTTTGCCAACCAGCTCATCGAGAGCCTGACCGGCAGTGCCCGCGTGATGTCCGAGCCGGCGCTGAAAACCGAAGCCTTGCCCTGACGCATCGGGGGTGTTGCAGGCAGCGCGAAAAATCCTGAGTCCTACAAAACCCGGCTATCGCGACTGACAGCCGGATCGCCTCTTCCGGGGCGTAATCAAGCCATGAAGACATTTGAACTTACCCCCAAGATGGTCACCATGGGTGGCGTGTTTTATCCCACTGGTTACGCCGTCCTCCTGTTCCCGGAGGCCACCCAGGCCAGGCGGGCTGCAGAAGCCCTGGAAGCTGGCGGTTTTACAGGCGATGCAGTGATGCTGCTCCCACCGGAAATCATCCTGCGTGACATTGGCAAGGTCGACGGTGACTCCAGTGGTCTGCCCTCGGTTGGCACCGAAGGCCATACCGTCGACAAATACATTGCTCTCGCGCGGCAAGGCCACCACGGTGTGATGGTTCACGCGCCTGACGACGAAGATACCGAGCGCCTGCTGACGGCGCTGCGCCACCGTCCCTTCACCTATGGCCAGAAATACCATATGCTGGCAATGGAAGACCTGGAGCAGTAGCCCACGCAGCGGGCAAAAACCTGGCCTCTGAATGCTATGAAATTTATAGCGATATATGCAGACAGCCAATAGGCTGGACGCCGATTCTTCTTAATAACTACCGCTTCCCCCGTGTGCCAGGCTCTCAAACTTGGTGATGCGGTTGATAAATGCCAGCTTCACTGTGCCTGTCGGGCCATTACGCTGCTTGCTGATGATGACCTCGGCCACGCCAGGCTCCTTGCAGGCGTCTTTGGTGTAGTACTCGTCGCGGTAAATGAACATGATGATGTCGGCGTCCTGCTCGATGGCGCCGGACTCGCGCAAATCACTCATCATCGGACGTTTGTCAGTGCGCGACTCGACGCCACGGCTCAACTGTGACAACGCAATCACCGGGCACTGCAACTCCTTGGCCAGCATCTTCAGGCCGCGTGAAATCTCGCCCACCGCCGTGGCGCGGTTCTCCTCGCTCATGCTGGAAGAGACGCTCATCAATTGCAAATAATCGACAACTATCAAGCCGAGCTTGCCGCACTGCCGCGCGAGGCGACGCGCGTTGGCGCGCAGTTCGCTGACGGTCAAGCCCGGCGTTTCGTCGATGTGCAGCGAGATGTTGCGCAGTTTTTCGATCGCTTCGGTCAGGCGCGGCCACTCCTCGTCGGTCAGCGCGCCGGTGCGCAAATGGGTCTGATCAATGCGGCCTATCGAGCCGACGATACGCACCGCCAGTTGCGAGGCGCCCATCTCCATCGAGAACACCGCCACCGGCAGGCCTTCGTTGAGGGCCACATGTTCGGCGATGTTGATAGCCAATGCGGTTTTACCCATTGAGGGTCTTGCAGCAAGAATGACCAGGTCGCCGGCCTGGAAGCCCGAGGTCATCTTGTCCAGGTCATAAAAACCCGTGGGTACACCGGTGACGTCGTTCGGGTTTTCCGACATCTCGGTGACGCGGTCCAGCAGGCTGACCACCAACGTGTCCATGCTTTGGAAGCCCTGCTTCATGCGCGAGCCCTGCTCGCCGATCTTGAAAATCTTCTGCTCGGCCTCGTCGAGAATCATCGCCACGGCCTTGCCCTGCGGGTTGAAGGCATTGGTGGCGATCTCGTCGCTGGCAGCCACCAGCTTGCGGAGGATGGAACGCTCGCGCACGATCTCTGCGTAGCGGCGGATGTTGCTGGCGCTCGGCACATACTGGGCCAGCGAATTGAGGTAACCCAGGCCCCCAACCTCGTCGGCCTTGCCCTGGTTCTGCAAGTGCTCGTAGACCGTGATCACGTCGGCCGGCTTGGTGGCGTTGATCAACGCACCCACGGCGGCGTAGATCAGCTTGTGTTCGTAACGGTAAAAATCCTCGTCGGTCAGCAGGTCGCCGACCCGGTCCCAAGCGCCGTTGTCGAGCAGCAGACCGCCGAGCACGCTGGACTCACCCTCGATCGAATGTGGGGGAATACGCAGTTGCGCAATTTGCCGGTCGGCGCTGTAACGGGGGTCGGGAGCGGTGGAAAGTACGGCGGACATGGGTTTCCTGAGAGATGCTAAATACTACGCCGGCACGGCCGAAACAGTTGTGGACAAGGTTGTGAATAACCGTGGGAAACACGGTGTAAATCGTGACGAGGCGTGTGTACAACCCAAAAAACCCAAGCACCAAGAAAAAAGCCGCTCAGCGAGCGGCTTTTTCGGGACAAAGAAGCTGTTTAAGCAGATTCGCCGTACACCGTCACGGTGATGTCCACAGCCACATCAGTGTGCAGCGCAACCGTCACGGGGTGATCGCCAACCGTCTTCAGCGGGCCGTTGGGCATGCGGACTTGCGACTTGGCCACAGGAAAACCCTGCTTGGTCAGTTCGGCCGAGATGTCGTGGTTGGTAACGGAACCGAACAGGCGACCGTCCACACCGGCTTTTTGCGTCAGCTTGACGGTGGTGCCGCCGAGTTTTGCGCCCTGGGCTTGCGATTCAGCCAGTTTGGCAGCCGCGACTTTTTCCAGTTCGGCGCGTTTGACTTCAAATTCCTTGATCGCCGCCGCAGTGGCGCGGCGGGCGCGGCCGGACGGGATCAGAAAGTTGCGTGCGTAACCGTCTTTGACTTTGACGACTTCACCCAGGTTGCCCAGGTTGACAACTTTATCGAGCAGAATGATTTGCATGGTGGTGCTCCTTACAGGCTACGGTGCTGGTCGCTGTACGGCAGCATCGCGAGGAAGCGCGCGCGCTTGACGGCAGTATTGACCTGACGCTGGAAAATCGCGCGCGTCCCGGTCAGGCGGGCGGGAATGATTTTTCCGTTTTCGGCCACAAAATCGCGCAAGGTGTCGATGTCCTTGTAATCGATTTCTTCAACGCCGGCAGCGGTGAAACGGCAAAAGCGCTTGCGCTTGAACAGCAGGGATTGAGTATTGCGCTTGGGGCGCTTGTCTTTGTTGAAGCGTTTTGGTCCGGGCATGATGGACTCCTTAAATGGGGTTCAGTACTTGATCAGAAACTGGTTGAAAAGCTTGGATATGAAACACGACACTTTTGCTGCCTCGCGCATTGACCAGAAAGCCGGTGAACCTGAAGGGTTTGCTTAAGGTCAGCTGGCATGTTTGTTCAGCCAGCGTACCAAAGGCAACCGCTTTCATCGTGACCTTGACCTGCCGGATAGAACCCGCTTCTGTTATTTCGGACTCGTGATCGAGAACAAAGTTGGCAGCGGGGATTCCAGCGGGCGTGTAGCGCAGGGGACTGGCCTCGGCGATACAGGCGGTCAATTCAACGTGGTTCACTGCAGGATCATTTACTCAGCAGTGTGTTGTGCAGCAGCATGGTGGCGTCTTACGACGCTGCATACTCCTGCTGCTGGGCCTTGCGGGCTTCTTCCCTCTCGACGTTGCGCATCATCAGGGACGGGCCGGTTTCGGCTTTTTTCTTGACCACGGTCAGGTGACGCAGCACAGCATCGTTGAACTTGAACGCGTGCTCAATTTCTTCCATCACGGCCTGGCTGGCTTCGATGTTGATGCACAGGTAATGGGCTTTGGCGAGTTTCTGGATCAGGTACACCAATTGGCGACGGCCCCAATCTTCAACCCGATGCACTTTTCCGCCGCCGGCGGTAATCATGGTTTTGTAGCGCTCCAGCATGGCTGGAACTTGCTCGCTTTGATCCGGATGGATCAGCAAGACGATCTCGTAATGACGCATAAACTCTCCTTGTGGTTGGTAAAAGCTGCCCCAGCGTCGTTAAGGGTGCAGCAAGGCGAAGCCCATGATTATATACCAGCACATATCGCCCCCACGTTCGTTCGCTTCGCGTAACTCTCTGCCCCCCGAGGGGGCGCTGCGCCTGCGGGCCGGCAGAGCCGGACCCGCGGCCCCTGCTTGAAGGGGAGGTCCTCGCCCCCACCCCCCATGAAAAAAGCCCGGCAACTTGCGTTGCCGGGCTTTTGAACCTGAAGCTCAGTTCAGGTCATTGCGGAGCCAGTTCAGGCGGCGCGCAGCGTTGGGTAACGCACATGCTCGACCAGTTCCTGAATCTTCCTGGACGGCGCTGGTGTCACCAGGCTGACCAGGATGATGACGGCCATACCGATCGGCACGCCAAACACGCCGGCCGAGATTGGCTGGATGCCAAACCACAAATCAACCGGCGAGGTGATGCCGAAAACACCTCGCAGCCAGACCTGGTTCATGACCATGTAATAAACCGTCACACCAAGGCCAATGACCATGCCCAGCGACGCTCCGATGCCGTTGGCACGCTTCCAGAAGATTCCCAGCACCAGCGCCGGGAAGAAAGCCGCCGCCGCAAACGAGAACGCCGCAGACACCAGGAACAGAATGTCCGCCGGTTTCTGGGCCGCCACATAAGCAGCCGCCAGCGCCACCACCAGCAGCAAGACCTTGGAGATGGTCACGCGGCGTGCGGTCGATGCGTTCGGGTCGATCATCTTGTAGTACAGGTCATGGCTCAGCGCATTGGCAATCGTCAGCAGCAGGCCGTCGGCAGTTGACAGCGCTGCCGCCAGACCGCCGGCTGCCACCAGCCCGGAGATCACATAAGGCAAGCCGCCAATCGCAGGCCCGGCCAGCACAATGATGTCGCCGCCAATGGTCATCTCATTGAGCTGCAGCAAGCCGTCCTTGTTGATGTCCACCACCGAAAGCAAGCTCGGATCGACCTTGTTCCAGTCGGCAATCCAGGCAGGCAGCGCATTGAAAGGCGTACCGATCAGCACCGTGAAGACCTCATATTTCACCAGCACTGCCAGCGCAGGCGCCGTGAAGTACAGCAGAAAAATGAAGAACAGCGACCAAGTGACTGATTGCCGCGCCTCCTTCACGCTGGGCACGGTGTAGTAACGCATCAGGATGTGCGGCAAAGCAGCGGTACCCACCATCAGGCAGAAAATCAGCGCAAGGAAGTTGCGACGCGAGGTGTCATAAGCTGTTTTGGCAGCAGCATCACCATTTGGGTCTCCCGCGAACTGCTGGGCGTGCGGCGGCATGCCGTTGAGCGGCCTTGACTTGGTATCCGCTGAAGCTTTGGCCGCCGTCCAAGCTTTCTTCGCTGCCTCGACATCCTTGGGCACCGCAGCCAGGGCTTTCTCGGCGGCAGAGATGTCGGCCAGTGCTCCGTTGGCGGCTTTCAGATCGGCCACGGTTTTCTCGGCGGCGGCCTTGTCAGCTGCCAGAGCTGCTGCCGGGTCTTTCAGCTTTTCAGCCAGCGCTGCAGAACGCTGCTTGAAGATCTCGCGCACTTCGACTTCTTTGGCATTGGTGGTCAGCTCTTTTTCCTTGGCCGTCACCTTCTGCAGCTGGAAGCCGTAGATTGCCTGCGGAACCGGCACGCTGGTCTGTTTGACCGACAACCAGATCACGGGAATCAGGTAGGCGACGATCAGGATGATGTACTGGGCCACCTGGGTCCAGGTCACCGCCCGCATACCACCAAGGAAAGAACACACCAGAATACCGCCGAGACCGAGGAAAATCCCGAGCTCGAAAGCCACACCGGTCAGGCGCGCGGTGATCAGGCCAACGCCGTAGATCTGCGCCACCACATACACAAACGAGCAGAGGATGGCTGCGACGATACCCAGGAAACGCGGCAGGTTGCCGCCATAACGCTCGCCCAGAAAATCGGGAATCGTGAACTGGCCGAACTTGCGCAGGTAGGGCGCCAGAAACAGCGCCACCAGACAGTAACCACCGGTCCAGCCCATGATGAAGGCCAGGCCGCTGTAGCCGGTCAGGTACAGCGTTCCGGCCATACCGATGAACGACGCGGCCGACATCCAGTCAGCGCCCGTGGCCATGCCGTTGTAGACAGCCGGAACACGCCGGCCGGCAACATAGTACTCAGCAGCGTCACTGGTGCGGCTCATGATGCCGATACCGGCATACAGACCAATGGTGGCAAGCAGGAAGATCAGGCCAATCCACTGCCGGGACAAGCCCATCTGCTCGAGCACGGCGAGCACAATCACAAAGGCGATAAAGCCCCCAGTGTACCACTTGTAAACCTTGTTCAAGCCGGACTTGAACGCAGCGTTGGAGGCTTTGGTGTTACCGCCGCCGTCATCAGTACCAAACATTCCAGCCATGATTAATCCTCGCTTTCTTGGACGCCATGCTCAATATCGAGCTTGCCCATGTACCACGCGTAGTAGCCAATCAGCGCCACGTAGATGATCAAGGCTCCTTGCGCTCCCATCCAGAAGCTGAACGGCCAGCCAAAGAAATTGAAGTTCAATTCGCGTGCGTAATAACTCACGACGAACGTCACGACGAACCAGATCGCGAGCAGGATGCCCGTGATATTGAGGTTCTTCCGCCAATAACGGCGATGGTTGTCAGTTAACTGCATAACACTTGCCTCCATCAACAACACCCTTTCGGGCACATCACGATCACCACCCGCCCCTGGCGTGGCCTGCAAGCCGGATCGCGTCTTATAAGCCTGGGCTCAGACCCTGGCCATGAAATACCCGCCCCGCTGGTTCCCGGTCAGGACGACTGAGCTGCGCTCAGTCCCGTCTCGCGCTCCAGCTGGGCGGCCACTTTGGGCTCAAACCGTTTGAGGTGGCGAATGACCTTCACCGCCTCATCAGGGTCTTGCCTGTCGACATGAACCCGCGCCAGCTGATACCAGCCAAACGGGCTCATGGGTTGCAGTTCTGTATTTTTCTTGAGCGCCTGCACCGCTTCCTCAAAGCGGCGGTCGCGAATCAAGAGCAGCGCCAGGCCATACCAGGCGCGGTCCATCTTGGGCTCAATCTCCAGCGCGCGGCGGAACGCGGGCTCGGCATCGGCGTGCCCACCGAGGTCTTCAAGCATGTACGCGAGGTTGAACCAGGCGGCGGCCGTGTCGGGGAAGCGTGCCACCAGCTCCCGCAGCGCGCCAATGGCGCCGTGCTTGTCCCCGAGTTGGGCCAGCACATGTGCCCTGCTTGCCAGTGCGTAGCGGTCACCGGGGCGCACCAGCAACATCTGGGTGAATTTATCAAGGGCAGCGGTCTGCCTGCCAAACACCAGCAGCACCAGCGCCTGCAGCTTCAGATACCCATAAGCCAATGCGGTGTTCATTTGCACAGCTCCACGCCAATTTCCAGGCAGGTGCGGATTTTCATCAGCGTCGCGGCCAGCCAGATGAACAGCAGCAACAAAAACGCCACGAGCGGAACGTGGCGGTCAATAATTTGTTTGGGGGTGATGGCCCGCGTGGCAATCACAAAAGGTTTGCCGACGATCTGCAGGATCTGGTAGAAAAGATTCTGGTTTTTTTTGGCGCCGGCCAGCAGGCCCAACACCCATTGCCCGAAGAGCCCGAGCAAGGCAACCTCGGCTATCAGTTTGATCGTAGAAACAGTAAAAAGCATAGGACCTTTATCAACAATGCGTTGATTGTTTCCTTGGCCCTTACCAACTTCTTACAAATACTCACTCGAACATGCGAACCTAGCTGAAAACCCTCCTAGGAGTTTCCCTTGGTTCGGCCTCTGCAGCGAAGAGGCCGAGAACCAACAACGTCACTGGCCTGCGCGTTAATCCGCCAGTTGCTTCCAGGTCGCAATGACTGTATCCGGGTTAAGCGACAGAGAGCTGATGCCCTCGTCCTTGAGCCATTGCGCAAAGTCCGGGTGGTCACTGGGGCCCTGGCCGCAGATGCCGACATATTTACCCTGGCGCTTGCAAGCCTGGATGGCGCGACTCAGCATGGCCTTGACGGCCGGGTCGCGCTCGTCGAAGTCCTCGGCCAGGATGGCCAGGCCCGAGTCGCGGTCCAGGCCCAGAGTGAGCTGGGTCAAATCATTGGAGCCAATCGAGAAACCGTCGAAAAATTCAAGAAACTCATCGGCCAGGATGGCATTGCTCGGCACCTCGCACATCATGATCACGCGCAAGTCTTTCTCGCCGCGCTTCAAACCGTGCTGGGCCAGCAGGTCCGTGACCTTTTTGGCTTGTCCCAAAGTGCGCACAAAAGGCACCATGACCTCGACATTGACCAGGCCCATGTCGTCGCGCACGCGCCTGAGCGCTTCACATTCCATCGCAAACGCTTCACCGAAGTCGGGGCTCAGGTAACGCGAGGCACCGCGAAAGCCCAGCATCGGGTTTTCTTCCTCAGGCTCGTAACGCGAGCCACCAATCAGCTTGCGGTACTCATTGGACTTGAAGTCCGACAGGCGCACGATCACCGGCTTGGGCCAGAAGGCCGCAGCGATGGTCGCCACGCCTTCGGCCACCTTGTCGACGTAAAACGCGCGTGGCGAAGCATGGCCGCGGGCCACGCTTTCGACCGCCTTTTTCAGGTCGACATCCACATTCGGGTAGTCGAGGATGGCCTTGGGGTGCACGCCGATGTTGTTGTTGATGACAAATTCCAGCCGCGCCAGGCCAACGCCGTGGTTGGGGATTTGGCAAAAGTCAAAGGCCAGTTGCGGGTTGCCGACGTTCATCGTGATCTTCAGGTCGATGGGCGGCATATCGCCGCGCTGTACCTCAGTCACCTCGGTTTCCAGCAGGCCGTCATAGATGTTGCCGGTGTCGCCCTCGGCGCAGCTCACGGTAACCAGCATGCCTGTCTTGAGGGTTTCGGTCGCGTCGCCACAACCGACCACCGCCGGAATGCCCAGTTCACGCGCGATGATGGCGGCGTGGCAGGTGCGCCCGCCGCGATTCGTCACGATGGCGCTGGCGCGTTTCATGACCGGTTCCCAGTTCGGGTCGGTCATGTCGGTCACCAGGATATCGCC
>Ga0308009_10000992_pt1 | contig 17864 bp, 13 predicted proteins | sample Neamet127_FD_203134 | JGI IMG/M metagenome (GOLD analysis project Ga0308009, IMG submission 203134) | Marine microbial communities from water near the shore, Antarctic Ocean - #127 | ecosystem: Environmental > Aquatic > Marine > Unclassified | place: Southern Ocean | collected 2014-07-24
TGCGGCAGTACAGCGGCCGACCAAATTTTGAGGGTGTCACCGGCCACCGGGCTGGCGGCTACCGGAAACGGGTTGAAGGCACGGATACGACGCTCAATCACAGCTGCGCCTTGCGTCCAGTCGATGGCGGCCTCGTGTTTTTCAATCTTGTGGGCGTAGCTGATGCCCTGCTCGGGCTGACGCACCGGGTTCAGCCCACCGCAGGTCCCCAGCTCCAGCGCCTCGACCATCAGACGACCGCCCAAAAGCGCCAACCGGTCGTGCAGGCTGGCGGTGGTGTCAGCCGGCAGGATGGAGAGCTTCTCTATCAGCAGCATGTCGCCGGTGTCCAGCCCGGCATCCATCTGCATGATGGTGATGCCGGTCTCGCTGTCGCCGGCCTCAATGGCGCGGTGAATCGGCGCTGCGCCGCGCCAGCGCGGTAACAAGGAGGCATGGATGTTGAAGCAGCCGAGTTTATGAGCCCCCACGCTTTTCACTTCGTGTAATGTGCTGCCCCCCGAGGGGGCTGAACTTGCTCGGGGCGGCCCTTCGCTGCGTTCGCTCCGCTCGGCTCCTGTCGCTTCGCGTACAGGGCCACCCATCACATCGAGCACCCACTGCGGCAGGATCAGGCCGTAAGCGGCGACGACCATGGCATCGGCCTGCGCTGCGGCTATGGCCGCGCGCGCTGCAGCAGCGTCTTCGGGGTATTTGCCGTCCAGCCGCAGGCTGCGCGGCTGCGCCACGGGAATGTTGTTATCGAGGGCGAACTGCTTGACGCTGGAGGCCTGCAGCTTCATGCCGCGCCCTGCGGGGCGATCCGGCTGGCTCAGAACCAGCGCAATCTCGAAACCGGCGGCATGGAGCTGCGCCAGCGCCATACGGGCGAATTCAGGGGTACCGGCAAAAATAATGCGCATCAGGCATTTTCGCCGAGGACCTGTCTGTCAACGTCCGGTCAGCGGATTTCAGTCGCGAGAACTGGCCAATTGCCTCGGGACATCCGAGGACGGGTCAGGGGAAATCGGATCTGGGTGAGCGAACGCATCGCCCCCGTTCAGACCCGCTCCTCGTCCTTTCTGGCCTTGATCATCTTGGTCTTGATGCGGTTGCGCTTGAGCGGCGACAGGTATTCGACAAACACCTTGCCCATCAGATGGTCCATCTCGTGCTGCACACACACGGCCAGCAGGCCTTCGGCGCTGTGGGTTTGCTGCTTGCCGTCCAGGTCCAGCGCCTGGACCTTGATGGCGCTGGCGCGCTCCACGCCGTCATAGATGCCGGGCACCGACAGGCAGCCTTCGTCGTTGATCTGGGTCTCGGGGCTGGTCCAGACGATTTCGGGGTTGATCAGCACCAGCGGCTGGTCACGGCTTTCACTGACATCAATGACAAGAACGCGTTCGTGCACATTGACCTGGCTGGCGGCCAAGCCAATGCCGTCGGCGGCGTACATGGTCTCCAGCATATCGTCCACCAGGGTGCGGATGCGGGCGTCCACGTCAGGCACCGTCTTGGCCACGGTATGCAGGCGCGGGTCAGGGTAGCGAAGAATGGTCAGTTGGGTCATGGTGGCAAACAATCAGATGTCGCTATTTTCGCTAATTTTCGCTAATTTTCAGCACTCGGGTCCTTGTGAAATCGCATATTCGTTGCCTAATCAAGGGCTTAAGTACAAAATCGCTAGTGATTTATCAAGTTACAAACACGGCATTCAGCCCCTTCACCACAGGCCATGCCAGCCCCAAGGGCCTCAGGATGCAAACTATGTCTGGTCGTTTCAGTCAAATTTCAATGGCGGCAGCCCTGCTGGTGTGCACGGCAGGGTTGCATGCCCAGAATTTCCCGATCTCACCTGGTCAGCGGGCCACGGCCAATCAGGTGGCCCAGACTGGCGTGCCGCTGGCCGATCTGGTTCCGAATGCACCGGACGAGTACACCGTCAAACGCGGTGACACCCTGTGGGCCATCTCCGGCATGTTCCTTAAAAGCCCATGGCGCTGGCCCGAGCTGTGGGGCATGAACCTGGACGACATCCGCAACCCGCACCGCATTTATCCTGGTCAGCAGCTTTATCTGGACAAGGCCAACGGCCGCGCCACCCTGCGCACCCGCCGCGGTGCCGACGGTACGCCCGGCGGCACGGTGCGGGTATCGCCCCGCACGCGGTATGAGTCGCTGGCTGACGCTGCGGTACCTACGCTGTCGCCGCAAGCCATCGAGCCCTTTCTTTCCGAGGCGCTGATCGTTGATGAAGCGACTTTTGCCCTGGCGCCGCGCATCGTGGCCACCCAGGAAGGCCGCGTCTTGCTCAGCCGCGGTGACCGCGCCTATGCCCGTGGCGCCTACAGCAGCAAAGAAGGCGGCAAAGCCCTGAGCACGGCCAAAGGCGAGCCGGTGGACTACCGCGTTTTCCGCAATGCCACGCCCCTGAAAGACCCGAGCACCGGTGAAGTCCTGGGCTACGAGGCCCAGTTTGTCGGCAAGGCAGAACTGGTTCGCGGCGAAACCACGGCCGACATCACCGGCAAGGACGGCAAGGTATCAACGGAAATTGTGCCTGCAACCATCGACATCGTCGTGGCCAAGGAAGAAATGCGTGTCGGCGACCGGCTGGTCCCGGAGCCTCCCCGCGAACTGCTGAGTTACGTGCCACGCGCGCCGACCACGCAGATCGACGGACAAATTGTCTCGATTTACGGCAGTGCCGTGCGTTTTGCGGGCGGCAACCAGGTGGTGGTGCTCAATCGCGGTGCGCGGGACGGTTTGGAGCGTGGCCATGTGATGGCCATCCAGCAAAGCGGTGCCCAGGTGACGGATCGTACCGACTCAGCCCGAAGCCAGATCAGGCTACCGAACGAACGCAATGGCTTGTTGATCGTGTTCCGCACCTTCGAAAAGCTGTCCTATGCCCTGGTATTGCAGGTCAGCGACGGCGCAAAAGTGGGTGACCGCTTCATCAATCCGAACTAGGGTCAAGCGACCCGCATGGAAGCCGCTGAACTAGGCGCCTGGTTGCGCCTGACGCTGACGCCCGGTCTGGGCAACACCGCGTCGCGCAAGCTGCTGGCGGCTTTTGGGTCTGCCCAAGCTATTTTTGAGCAATCGGCCACTACCCTGCGCCAGTTGGGCTCCGACAAGCTGGCTGATGCCCTGCAGACCGTGCCAGACACTTTGGGCGCCCAGTTGCAGACCACACTCGAGTGGCTGCAGGCGGGCAATGACCGGCAGGTGGTCACGCTGGGGGATCCCTTCTACCCCACAGCATTGCTCGACATTGAAGACCCGCCTTCCATGCTTTATATGCTTGGAGCCCTTGGTACACGGGCGCAAGCAGCTATCAAAAACAGAGCGCTTTGTTTAGCGATGGTGGGCAGCCGCAACCCGACGCCGCAAGGCGAGAACAACGCCCGGCAATTTGCCAAAGTGTTCGGCGCGGCCGATCTGTGCGTGGTGTCCGGCCTGGCGCTGGGCGTGGACGGGGCGGCCCACGATGGCGCCTTGCTGGGCGGCGGCACCACGATTGCAATCGTCGGCACCGGCCTGGACCGGGTGTACCCAAAAAAGCACCGCGACCTGGCGCACCGGATTGCGCAAAACGGATTGATCATCAGCGAATTTCCACTGGGCACGCCCCCGCTGACCGCGAACTTTCCCAAGCGCAACCGCCTCATTTCCGGCTTGTCGCAAGGAACGCTGGTGGTCGAGGCGGCACTGAGATCGGGCTCGCTGATCACCGCGCGGCTGGCCGCCGAACAAGGCAAGGATGTGTTTGCGATTCCGGGCTCCATTCACTCCCCGCAGTCGCGCGGCTGCCACGCGCTGATCAAGCAGGGGGCCAAGCTGGTCGAGTCGGCGCAGGACGTTCTTGAAGAACTTCGTCTGCCCTACGCGGCAACCTCGGCGAACGCCGGCCCTGACAGTGAAGACGAACCGGAGGAAACGCCGCTGCTGTCCGCCATGGGTTTCGAGCCTGTCAGCCTGGACGCGCTGCAAGCTCGCACCGGTCTGCCCACGTCCGAATTGCAAGGCCAGCTGCTGGAACTGGAGCTGGACGATGCGGTCGCGCGCTTGCCCGGCGGCCTGTTTCAGCGAATCTCCCTGGGCTGAATTCAATACGCACTGCCGGATCTGCGGAGCGGCGCACAACTGCGTTATATTGGACGCATGTTTGAAGTGCTGGTGTATGTTTACGAAAATTATTGGCAGGGCGACGCCTGCCCCGAGTTGCACCAACTGAGCCGCAAACTCACGGCGGTCGGCTTTGAAGCCGAAGAGATCCAGGCCGCCCTGGTCTGGCTCAATGGCCTGAACATTGCCGCCCAGAACACCCAAATTGGCCAGTCGGATGAAGCGGGCGTAACGGGCTGCCAGCTTGTGGCGTCCACCATCGCAGCAACCGGATTTCAGCCCCAGTCCGCTGCCAGCTTGCGCGTCTACTCGGTGGCCGAGCAGGAGCACCTGGGCGCGCAAGCCCTGGGTTTTGTGAGTTTCCTCGAATCTTCGGGCGTGTTGCCGCCGCACATGCGGGAAATTGTCATGGACCGCGCGATGGCCGCGCCGGGTGACCCACTGGCGCTGGACGATCTCAAGATCATTGTGCTGATGGTCTACTGGAGCTTTGGTGAAGAGCCGGACGCCCTGGTCCTCGATGAACTCTGCGACGACGCGGACTTCCGCATTGCACATTAGCCCCCACGCTTTTCACTTCGTGTAATGCGCTGCCCCCCGAGTGGGCGCTGCGCCTGCGGACTGGCAAAGCCAGATCCGCGGCCCCTGCTGGTGAAGACTGCCCCCCACCGCGCTGGCTTTTAGCCTAACAGCCGCTCCGGGTTTGCATCGAGCTTGGCCAGCGCGTCGCGGGTGGCGCGCACGGTCAGGGCTTCGTCTTCTGTTGGTACCAGCAGGCCAGCCTGCAGGTAGGCCGCCAGGCGGCGTGCCTGGATCAGGAAGTTGCGGCCGTCGGCGGACGCGAACAAATGCAACTGTTTGCGGTCACTGCGCCAGGCGAACTGCACGTGGCTGACCTGCCCATTGTGGTCCAGGCTGAACCAGGCGCCGACTTGAAGCTCCTGCGCCCAGGCGCGCATCGCCTCGCTGGGCCGGCTGCCGCCATCGGCAATGACCTCCAGGTCGGAAGCATCGATGCCAATCATCATGACCAGGTTTTCGGTGTCCAGCGGCAGGTCGCCCACATCCTCATCCGACAGATAGTCTTCCAGGTTGGCCAGCCGCTTGGCCATCTCGTCGATGCGCTCAAGTGAGATGGCATCGGTTTTGGACATGAAGGCGTCAGCCAGCGTCTCGCTGATGATTTTGAGGTGCTGGTCCTGCACCGGCATCGTCATTCCCAGCATGGACATGCCCCGTCGCAGCAACTGAAGCAGCTTGGGCAAATCGGCAATCACGCGCGCCCGGTCATTGCGGTTTGGCTTGGCGCTGGCGGCCCAGACCAGATCGGCCGCAGCCTGCTTGAGCGTGATCGTGTCAGCGTGCTGGGGGCCATTTTTCATGGCGGCAATGGCCAGCACTTCAGCCCATATCTTGAACAGGAATTCGCGAATTTCTTCGCGCACCGGCATGTCATTGAGCATGTTGCGCATCTCAATGGTGTACTGGATGACCATGGTCTCTTTTTGCTCCAGTTGCTGGGCCACCGTCACCACGCGCGCGGCGCTGCCCTGCTCGGAGAGAAACTTCGACAGGAATTTCTGGAACTCGTCGTAGACCAGCTGAAACACACGCCGGCCGGTCTCGGGGTACTGTTCGATCACCTGCACCACTCGCTTGACTTCAATTTCAAGCGCGCTGCCCGACACCGTCGCGTCAAAGCCCAGCACGCAGGAGCCCATGCGGTCAATCAGACGGCGTGCGGGATGCTGCAGGGAGCCGAAGAATTCAGGCTCCGAAATGGCGACACGCAGCACCGGCATTTGCAGCCGGGCAAACCACACCCGGACAGCGGGAGGAATCCGGTCCTCCGCCAAAATGCTCTGAAACATCAGCGCCACGATTTCGATGGTGGCTTTTTCGCTGGAAGTGGATGCCGCCTGTTTGAGCACCGTGGTGCGCTGACGCAGTGCCCCCGCCGCCGCCTCGACCTGCACCACACCATAAATCTGGTCTGGCGCATCAACCATGGTGCCTTCGTAACTGTTGCCGCCATCGGCGCCAACGGACGGCGTCCTGGCCAACGCCTGCGCCAATTGCGGTGAAGGCTGATGAGTCTGAGTATGGTCAAACTCGACGGCATGGTCCGATAGCAGCCGTTTGAGGTGGCCCATGACGCCCTGTGCCCGCATACGCGCCCGCGCCAGCGGCGAGGTGCCGGTTTGCATGCGCGTTTCATCCTGGATATCGCTCCTGCCCGCAGCCATCCCCGAGCCCGAGCCCTCGCGACCAGCCTTGGAGCCACCAACACCAACACCACCACCTGCAGGGCCACGTCCGGGCCCTCCGCTCGCACCACCTCCCCCGTTCGGTCCCGGCCCACGCCCACCCGACGCACCACCGCCATGGCCGCCTGCACGCTCGGCACCGGCCCCGTTGGAGGCAGCTATAAAGTCACTCGTTGCATCCCAGCCCGTTTCAAACTCGCCCCCCTGTCCGCCGGAGCCACCTGACCCCCCGTATCCGGGCTTGTCATCGGAATGCCGGCCGGAGGCCGAGGGCGTGGCGGACCGCTCGCCCGACGCCATGCCCGCAGGCCGGGACAGCTTGGCGGCAGGCGCGCTCGGAACAGCAGAAGGGGTGCGTTTGACCAGTGCCCGGCGGTCGATGTCCACCATGACGTTTTCCTTGATCAGAAATTCGTTGGCGGACCGGTAAGCCTCCAGCAGATGGGCGGTCAGGCGTTGCTGGATCAGGTCCTGCACAGTGAGCCACAGCTCGCGCGACAAGGGCGCCAGCGTCCATTGTTCGACCAGGTTTTGCGACAGTACTTCGGGCCGCAAAATATCTTCCTTGGCCAATTCGGCAACACCTTCCAGCCCCTGAATACGAAGTCGAAGATCGTTAAGCTCCCAACTGGCGCTGTCCAGCAGACGCAGGGCCAGCCGCGAGGCAAGGATTTTATTTTCCATCACCTCGTTGCCCATCAACTCGAATTTTCCGCTGTCCAGCGGCATGGAGGCAGTAGCCACTGGTGCCACCAGCGCTTTTTTCCAGGCAGCCATCGTGGCGTTAACCCAGATGGTTTCGTTTTCCTGGAACGACATCCAGCCGTCGCGACGGTCTTGCATCTCGCGGGCGTTTCCGGCCACATCCATCGCGGCGGACAAGCGGGCCTTGATGTCTGCGGCCAGCGTCGGCATCACGCCTGCGGCATAGGCAACAAACTGCTCGCGCGCTTGGCGAGCCAGACGAAGATCCTGTTTGTTGTTTGCAACCACAGCCGGGTAAATTGTTATGCAGGCTGATTACACCGTCGCTCCGGCGTTGGGGTCGTTCGGATTCTCGTCCTTTTTGCCTGCAGAAGGTTTGATCAAGTCTTCACGCTTGATGCCCAGCCACATGGCAATGGCAGCGGCCACAAACACCGAAGAATAGATACCAAACAAAATACCGATGGTCAGCGCCAACGCAAAATAAAACAGCGTCGGCCCACCAAACAGAAGCATCGACAGCACCATGATCTGGGTGGAGCCATGCGTGATGATGGTTCGGCTGATGGTCGACGTGATCGCGTTGTCGATGATCTGGGTCGTGTCCATCTTGCGATAACGACGGAAGTTTTCGCGGATGCGGTCAAAAATCACCACAGATTCATTGACCGAATACCCCAGAACGGCCAGCACCGCCGCCAGCACCGCCAGCGAAAACTCCCACTGGAAGAAGGCAAAAAAACCGAGGATGATCACGACATCATGCAAGTTGGCAATGATGGCGGACACGGCATATTTCCACTCAAAACGGAAAGCCAGGTAGATCATGATGCCCACCACCACCATGGCCAGCGCCTTCAGGCCATCTTGGGCCAGCTCTTCCCCGACCTGCGGCCCGACAAACTCGGTCCGGCGCAGGACAATCTGCGGGTCGCCGGCTTTCAGGGCCCCCATCACCCGGTCGCTTTGTTGCGCGGTGGTCACGCCTTTTTGCGCCGGCAGGCGGATGATCACGTCACGCGTTGTGCCGAAATTTTGTACCTGAACATCGGTAAAACCGAGACCGGCCACGGTGCCGCGAACCTTTTCGATATCGGCGGGCTGGGAGTAGCTGACTTCCATCACCGTGCCACCGGTGAATTCGACGGACAGGTGCAGGCCACGCGAGAACAGGAAAAACACAGCCAGCGCGAAGGTCGTGAACGAGATCACGTTGAAGATCAGGGCATGCCGCATGAACGGGATGTCCTTGCGGATCTTGAAAAATTCCATGGCGTCCTCTCCTTGTTCTTCTGTTGTCTAGGCCGACGGCGAAGTGGTGCCGGACTTGGCAGGAACCCCCGCGCTCCCGGCCGGCCGCCACACCGTGCCAATCGACACGGATTTGAGCTTCTTTTGCCGACCGTACCAGAGATTGACCAGCCCGCGCGAGAAAAACACCGCCGAGAACATGCTGGTCAGGATGCCGATCACATGCACCACCGCAAAACCACGCACCGGCCCAGAGCCAAAAGCCAACAAAGCCATGCCGGCAATCAGCGTCGTGATGTTGGAGTCAAGAATGGTGGCCCAGGCGCGTTCATAACCGGTATGGATGGCAGCCTGCGCCGAAGCGCCGTTGCGCAATTCCTCGCGCACTCGCTCATTGATCAGCACGTTGGAGTCGATCGCCATACCCAGGGCCAAGGCCATGGCCGCCATGCCTGGCAAGGTCAGCGTTGCCTGCAACATGGACAAAACAGCGACCAGCAACAGCAGATTCACCGCCAGGGCCAGACCCGAAAACAGTCCGAACAGCATGTAATAACCCGCCATGAACGCCACGATGACCAGGAAACCCCAGGCCACGCTGCTAAAACCCTTGGCAATGTTTTCCGCGCCCAAGCTGGGGCCGATGGTACGTTCCTCGATGATTTCCATGGGGGCGGCCAGCGAGCCCGCGCGCAGCAACAGCGCCAGGTCGTTGGCTTCAACCACGGTCATCGAGCCAGAAATCTGAAAGCGGTTACCCAGCTCGCTCTGAATGACGGGCGCCGTCAGCACCTCGCCCTTGCCTTTTTCAAACAGCACAATGGCCATGCGTTTTTTCACGTTTTCGCGGCTGGTGTCGCGCATGATGCGGCCACCTTTGGCGTCCACCGTGAGGTCCACCTTGGGCTGCTGACTTTGTGAGTCAAAGCCGGGCTGGGCGTCGGTCAGGCTCTCGCCGGTGATGATCACCTGTTTTTTAACGATCACGGCCCGGCCATCACGCTCCAGAAAACGCTCTGAACCGAAAGGCACCGTGCCGGAACCCAGCTCGGCGGCACGGCCTTCGCTGCTTTCATCGACCAGGCGCATCTCCAGCGTGGCCGTGCGGCCCAGAATGTCCTTGGCCTTGGCCGTGTCCTGCACACCGGGCAGCTGCACCACGATGCGGTCCAGGCCCTGTTGCTGGATCACCGGTTCAGCCACACCCAATTCGTTGATGCGGTTGTGCAAGGTGACCATGTTCTGCTTGAGCGCCTGCTCCTGCACCAGGCGGGCGGCCTCCGGTTTGATGCGCGCAACCACCTTGTACTCGGCGCCGTCCGGTGTATCGATCGACTGCAGATCGGGAAACTGGTCCAGGAGAATTCGCTTGGCGGCTTCCAGCGTGGCCGTGTCGCGGAATTTAACTTCGATCGCCTGACCGTTGCGGTTGATACCACTGTGCCGGATGTTCTTCTCGCGCAGCACCAGTCGCAAATCGCCCGCCAGCGATTCCGCTTTTTTGGTCAGCGCAGCCTGCATGTCCACCTGCAGCATGAAATGCACGCCGCCGCGCAAATCAAGTCCCAGGTACATCGGACGAGCATTCAGCGCAGTCAACCAGGCGGGCGAACGCGACAGCAGGTTGAGCGCCACGATGTAGGAAGGCGAGGCGGGGTCGGGTGACAGCGCCTTTTCAATGGCGTCCTTGGCCTTGAGCTGCGTGTCGGTGTCACCGAAACGGGCCTTGACAGAGGTGGCGTCAAAAGTCACCGCACCGGGGGTGATGCCAGCATCTTTCAAGGCCTGATCGACGCGCGCAACGGTGCTGCTGTCAATCTTCACGCTGGGTTTGGCGCTGGACACCTGCACGGCAGGCGCCTCGCCAAAAAAATTGGGCAGTGTGTACAACGCGGCAATCAACAAGGCGACGACGATGATCGCGTACTTCCAGACCGGATAACGATTCATGAGCGTGCTGTTCCTGGGAAACGAAGGGACTGGGCGGACCGGCGCGGGCCGGCCCTTCGGAAAACCGTCTTCTGCTTACTTGATGCTGCCTTTGGGCAGGACCTGGACGATGGCGCTTCGCTGCAACTGGATTTCAACACCATTGGCGACTTCAACGCCAAGGTAGGCCTCACCCATCTTGGTGACTTTGCCAAGCAGGCCGCCGGCAGTGACCACTTCGTCGCCCTTGGCCAGCGCATCAATCATGGTGCGATGCTCCTTCTGCTTTTTCATCTGCGGGCGGATCATCACGAAATACAGCACCACAAACATCAGCACCAGCGGCAGCATGCTGGTCAGAGAAGACAGCATGCCGCCCTCAGCAGCAGCGGCGGGAGCGGTTTGGGCAAACGCGGAAGAAATAAACACGGCAGACTCCACAACAATAATCGGGCACCCCACTTCACACCGCGGGGCGCAGAAGGCCTGATTGTATGCGGCCGGCTCCAGGTAAAAAGTTGTAACCCGCGTGTTGGCGGGGATTCTATGAACAGCGTCAGGCTGCGCCAGCAAAAAAACCAGCGCTTTTTGGCTCCAGCTCAGCCATTGGGCCAGGCCGGGCTCAGGCGGCCAGTTGCTGTTTGCCCAAAGTCGGCTGACGGAAAGCGGCCAGCGCTTCGGCCCACCGCGGTTGGGCAAGGTCGACATGGCGCGCCTTCACATGGCCGTATCCCTTGATGTATTCCGGAATACGCGCAATTTCCACGGCCGCCGCATGATTGCCAGCATCCAGGCTCTTGAGAATCTCTTCGATGCTTCCCTCGTACTGAACAATCAGCGCACGCTCCATCCGGCGTTCTTCGGTCCGGCCAAACGGGTCCAGCGCGGTGCCACGCAGTCCCTTGAACCTGGCCAGCACCTTGAACGCGCTCAGCATCCAGGGGCCGAACTTCTGCTTTTGCAACTCGCCCTTGTCGTTGGTTTTGGCAATCATGGGCGGTGCCAGGTGGTAATTCAGCTTGTAGTCGCCTTCAAACATCGCGCCAACCTTGTCATGGAAGCTGCGGTCAGTGTGCAGGCGTGCCACCTCATACTCATCCTTGTAAGCCATCAGCTTGAACAAATACCTGGTGACCGCCTCCGTGAGCTGTGTCTTGCCCAGGGCCGACTCGGCCTGCTGCACACGACCCACCAAGCTTTCGTAGCGTTTTGCATAGGACGCATTCTGGTAATCCGTCAGAAAGGCCACGCGGCGTGCCACCTGCGCGGCCAGGCCCTGGCGCGGGGCCGGCATGGCGATCACCTGCGCCGAGGCGAACAGCTTTTCCACCGATGCCGGGTCGTGAGCGGCGCGCCGGCCCCATTCAAAAGCGGTCTTGTTGTTGTCTACGGCCACGGCGTTGAGCTCGATGGCGCGCATCAGCGAGGCGTATTCCAGCGGAATCCAGCCCTTTTGCCAGGCGTAACCCAGCATCATGGGGTTGGTGTAAATGCTGTCGCCCATGAGTTTGGTGGACGCGGCATCGGCATTGAAGGCGCCGACCCCCGCCACACCCACCGCCTTGACGATTTCCGCAGCACAGGCCTCCGCCGGGTTCTGCCAGTTGGCGTTGTGCACAAAGGCGGCTGTCGGCGTGCTGTAGGAATTGAGCGCCACATGGGTGCGGCCCTCGCGCATGCGCAGCACCGTCTCCTTGCCGGCCGCCACGATCGGGTCGCAGCCGATGATCAGGTCGGCCCCGGCCATGCCGACGCGCGTGGTGCGGATATCGTCCTGGCTCGCGCCAATCAGCACATGGCTCCAGGTGGCGCCGCCTTTTTGCGCCAGGCCACCGGCATCCTGGGTGACGATGCCCTTACCCTCTATATGCCCGGCCATGCCCAGCAACTGGCCGATGGTGATGACGCCGGTGCCGCCGACGCCGGCCACCACGATGCCCCAGACAGCGCCGTTGACGCCTTGTGTCGCGGGAATCTGCGGCTGCGGCAAAGGACTCATTTCAAAAGGTGAAGTCGCCTTGCCTTTGGCCTTCTTCTTGAGCTGGCCGCCCTCGACGGTCACGAAACTCGGGCAGAAGCCCTTGAGGCAGGACATGTCCTTGTTGCAGGTGGACTGGTTGATCTGGCGCTTGCGGCCGAACTCGGTTTCCAGCGGTTCGACGCTCAGACAGTTGGACTGCACGCTGCAGTCACCGCAGCCTTCACAGACCAGCTCGTTGATCACCACGCGCACCGCCGGATCGACCAGGGTGCCGCGCTTGCGGCGCCGGCGTTTTTCGGTGGCACAGGTCTGGTCGTAAATGATGACGGTTGTGCCCTTGATCTCGCGGAATTGCCGCTGGATCGCATCGAGTTCATCGCGGTGCTGCACCGCCACACCTTCCACCAGCGCCACCTTGTCGTATTTTTCCGGCTCGTCGGTCACCACGACAATTTTGGCCACGCCCTCGGCGCGCATGGATTGGGCAATCTGCACCACTGAATGGCCTTCAGGCCGCTCGCCAACCTGCTGGCCGCCAGTCATGGCGACCGCGTCGTTATAGAGAATCTTGTAGGTGATATTGACCCCAGCGGCAATCGCCTGGCGCACCGCCAGCGAGCCGCTGTGGAAATAAGTGCCGTCACCGAGATTGGCAAAAATATGCTGGTCGGTGGTGAAAGGTTGCTGGCCGACCCAGGGCACGCCCTCGCCGCCCATCTGGGTGAAGCCCGAGGTGCTGCGGTCCATCCACAGCGCCATGAAGTGGCAGCCGATGCCGGCCATGGCACGTGAACCTTCGGGCACCTTGGTCGAGGTGTTGTGCGGGCAGCCCGAACAAAACCAGGGCTGGCGGTCGGCCTTGATTTCCAGCACCTGCAGTGATCGCTCTTTCGCCTCCAGAATGGCCAGTTGCGCGTCGATGCGCGCCGTGATGTCGCTGTCCAGGCCGAGCTTGCGAACGCGCTGGGCAATCGCTTTGGCGATCAGTGAGGGCGACAGGTCGGCGTTGGCGCGCAGCAGCGTGTTGGCGGTCGGGTTCGGCATGGACCATTCGCCGCCGCTGAAGTCGCCCTCGACCTCATTGAACTTGCCGTAGATGTTGGGGCGCACATCGGCGCGCCAGTTGTAGAGCTCTTCCTTGAGCTGGTACTCGATGACCTGGCGTTTTTCCTCCACCACCAGGATCTCGCGCAGGCCAGTGGCAAATTCGCGCGTACCTTGGGCCTCCAGCGGCCAGACCACGCCGACCTTGTGCAGGCGGATGCCAAGTTGGCGGCAGGTGGCGTCATCCAGACCCAGGTCGATCAGGGCCTGGCGTGTGTCGTTGTAGGCCTTGCCGCTGGCGATGATGCCGAAGCGGTCATTGGCCCCTTCAATCACGTTGTAGTTGAGGCGGTTGGCGCGGATGTAGGCCAGCGCGGCATACCACTTGTAGTCGAACAAACGCGCTTCCTGCTCCAGCGCTGCGTCGGGCCAGCGGATGTGCACGCCGCCCTGTGGCATCTGGAAGTCGGTCGGTAATTTGATCTGCACGCGCTCGGGATCGATCATTGCGGTGGCGCTGGACTCGACGATTTCCTGGATGGTTTTCATGCCGGCCCAGACGCCCGAGAAGCGGCTCATCGCAAACGCGTGCACACCCAGGTCCAGGATCTCCTGCACATTGGCCGGGAAAAACACCGGCAGGCCACAGGCCTTGAAGATGTGGTCGCTCTGGTGCGCCGCAGTCGAGCTTTTGGCAACATGGTCGTCACCTGCCACCGCAATCACACCGCCCCAGGGTGTGGTGCCGGCCATGTTGGCGTGTTTGAACACGTCAGAGCAGCGGTCTACGCCGGGGCCCTTGCCGTACCAGATGCCGAACACGCCGTCGAACTTGTTGGTTCCGGGCGGCGAAAAACCGAGTTGCTGGGTGCCCCATAGTGCTGTTGCGGCCAGTTCTTCGTTGACGCCGGGCTGGAACACGATGTTCTGCGCCTTCAGGTAGCTTGAGGCTTTCCACAGGGCCTGGTCATAACCGCCCAGCGGCGAGCCGCGGTAGCCGCTGATGAAGCCGGCTGTGTTTTTGCCCTGCAGGGCATCGCGCTGGCGCTGCAACATGGGTAGCTTGACGAGGGCCTGGACACCGCTCATAAAAGCTTGACCATAGTCCAGGCTGTACTTGTCGTCGAGCGTGACGGTCTCAAGGGCCTTGCGGATGTGTTCGGGCAGGGGGGCGTTCATCTTGTCTCCAGTCGTGGGCGAAACCGCCTTGTGGGCGGACGAGAAGCTGGTCACCGCATAAGGTGGCGCCTCTATCTATGCGCAAAGTGTAGGCGTGATGAACAGATAAGTCTTTGCTTTCTACACCCTGTTTCTGTAGCTCAAAGAAAGATTCTTGCTCATAATTCCCAGTTATGAAAACACTCGACAAGTTTGATATCGCCATCTTGAATGAATTGCAAACCGACGGCCGCCTCAGCAATGCCGAGCTCAGCGCGCGCGTCGGCCTGAGCGCCGCACCCTGCTGGCGGCGCGTGCGGGCGTTGGAGGAAAGCGGCTTCATCAAGGGTTACCGCGCAGAGATCGACCGGCACAAAATCGGGCTGGGCGTGCTGGCTTTTGTGCGGCTGGACGCCGAACGCAACACTGGCGACGCCACCAGCGTGATGGAAGAAGCCATCCGCAAACTGCCCGAAATCATTGCCTGCCACTACATCAGCGGCACCGGCACCTTTGAACTGCAGGTGGTGGCCCAGGACCTGGACAGTTTTTCACGTTTTGCCCTGAAAAGCCTGCTGAATCTGCCGAACGTGAAAGACATGCACACCAGCTTCTCGCTGGGCGAGGTCAAGGCCAGCAGCGCGCTGCCGCTGGGCCACCTGGCGGCGGGGAACAGCGCCTGAGGTCGCTCCCGGCTTGGTCACACCGCACCGTCGCGGGCTCTGGGTTATGCATCAAATAGGGCTCCAGCCCATGTCTGGCAAGCGCTGATAGCTACTTTATTGATAGCAACCAGGGCTACTCCTCAACAAGCTCCTGCCTGGCCACTTTTATTTGGGCCACAACACCCACAGCCGCAGCGGCTGATTGACGCGGCTGGCCAGCAGGCCCGCGTCTGGACCGGTGCCGGCGAAATAGTCGGCGCGCACGGCCCCGACGATGGCGCTGCCGGTGTCCTGCGCAATCACCAGCTTTTGCAAATCAGCCGCAGCACCGCGCGATGCCAGCCAGACCGGCGTGCCGTAGGGAATGCTTTCGCGGTCCACCGCGATTGAGCGGCCCGGCGTCAGCGCCACGCCCTGCGCGCCACGCGGACCGTAAGACGCATCCTGCTCAGTCAGCGCCTCTTCGCGGAAAAAAATGTAGCGCGGGTTGCTCCAGAGCAACTGCGGCACGCGCTGCGGGTTCTGCGCCACCCAGGCTTTGGTGGACTCTGTCCACGGTGCGGTCATGCGGCCCTGGCCCTGTTCACTCAGCCATTGGATGATGCTGCGAAAAGGTTGATCGTTGGAGCCTGCAAAGGCCACACGCGTGGTGCGCTTCGTGCCGTCGGCCTCGGTGATGGCCAGCCGGCCCGAGCCCTGAATGTGCAGGGACATCGCGTCAATCGGGTCAGCCAGCCAGGCGATTTCCTTTCCCCTCAACGCGGCCTGAGCCTCGGGCAAGGTGTCGATTTCCTGCCGCGTGTACCACGGCTTGCGGCTGCCCAGACCGGCAGGCGGCTGGTAAAGCGGCACGGTGTACCCGGCGCCGGGTTGGCGGGCCGCCTTGAGCACCGGTTCGTAATAACTCGTGAGCAAGCCCTCGGCTGCGCCCTGCAGGGTTTCGACGCGGTAGGGCTGGAGCCGGCTCATCATCCAGGCGCGCTGTTCATCGGCGCTGGCGATGCTCAGGCGCCGCACCTCGCCGCACAGCGGCGCGAACGCCGGGCCGGGCCGCTCGCAGCTTTTCAGCCAGGCATTCCAGGCCTCGAACAGCGCATCGTTTTCAAAACCCGGCAACTCGGACCAGGGCACCGGTACCCAGCGGCTTTTGCCCTGCATTCTTGGCGGCGGCAAGGCGGTGCTGTCGCCGGGACGCGGCGTATCCGCGACGGGAGGCGGCGCAGACGGTACGCGCGGTAACGGCGCGGTGGCGCAGGAAGCGAGCAGCCCCATGAAGGCGATAATGGCAGCGGTGTGTGTTGTCCTGGAAAAAACAGTCATGGCCTTACTTTTACTTGAAGCCCTGGGGGCCTTGCTCATACTGGTGTTCATTGTCTGGTGGACCATGTTTTCCGGTCGCAAGAACGGTGAACTGAAGAAAGACGCCGAGCCCGATACGAACGCCAACAAGCCCGGAGATCCGCTGTAACGCTATAAATGGCGTAGCAAGTTAGCCAGCTCCACGGCCGACTTGACGTTCATTTTGTCAAAAACACGGGCGCGATGGACTTCCACCGTGCGCACGCTGATGTCGAGCTGGTCGGCCACCAGCTTGTTCGGCAAGCCCTCCACCACCAGCCGCATCACATCACGCTCGCGCTCGGTCAAGCCGTCGAAACGGGCACGCAGGCCGGTGCGCTCGCTGCGCTGGGCCAGCGCCGCCGCCGATTGCGCGAGGGCCTGCTCGATGCGGTCCACCAGCACGTTGTCGGAAAAGGGTTTTTCGCAAAAGTCGAAGGCGCCGCGTTTGACCGCATCAACGGCGGTCGGCACATCGGCATGGCCGGTCAGAAAGATAACCGGCAGGGTCGGCAACAAACCGCACGCAATCAGTTTTTCAAACATCGCCAGCCCGCTCATACCGCCCATACGCACGTCGAGCAGCGCGCACGAAGGAGACGTGACTTGAAACGCCCCGGAAACACGCTCGTCAAAGGTTTCGGCGCTGTCGAATGATTCACTGGGCAAGCGCCGCGAACGCAGCAGCCAGGCCAGCGCCTCGCGCACGCTGGCATCGTCGTCGACGATGTACACAGTGGCATTCTGGATCGGTTCCATGACATTCCTTTAAGACGCTGACGCCGCCAGCGCGGCCATCGCCGACGACTCTGCGGCGACGATCGCCACCGGCAGGGTGAAAGTGAAAGTCGTACCCTGAGGCGCTACCGCCTCGAAGCCCAGAAAGCCACCATGCTGCTCAATCACCGTGCGGCACAGGCTCAGCCCCAGGCCCATGCCTTCGGCCTTGGTGGTGAAAAATGGCGTGAACAGCTGCTGCGCCACTTTCTCCGAAATGCCCTCGCCGTGGTCAATCACGGCGAACTCTACCCAGCGGTTATAAGCGTTGGACGCAGCCGGCCGCACGCGCAAGGTCAGCATTTTTTCGGCGCGGCGATTTTTGTCCAGCCCCTGCATGGCTTGCATGCCATTGCGCGCCAGATTGAGCAGCACCTGCTCGACCATGGTCCGGTCGCACAGCACCGGGCCGCAACCGGCGTCAACCTGCATCAGCACCCGCACGCCGAGCTTGCGCGCCTGCAGGCTGACCAACGGCATCACCGCGTCGAGCAGCGCGCGCGGAGCGGTCGGTTCGCGCACCTGCTCGCGGCGGCGTACAAAGTCATGCACGCTTTTGATGACCTTGCCCGCCCGCTCGGCCTGCTCGGCAATGCGGCGCATGGCCAGTTGCAGGTCCTCGCTGCTGGAAGGCTG
>Ga0308009_10000994_pt1 | contig 17840 bp, 11 predicted proteins | sample Neamet127_FD_203134 | JGI IMG/M metagenome (GOLD analysis project Ga0308009, IMG submission 203134) | Marine microbial communities from water near the shore, Antarctic Ocean - #127 | ecosystem: Environmental > Aquatic > Marine > Unclassified | place: Southern Ocean | collected 2014-07-24
TTTATGGGCCGTAGTTTTGATTTTCTCTAACTCATCCCAGCTAGGTAACTGGCCACCAATCTCTCGTGCGGGCAACTCAATCAATAAAGCCGACATTTTTTCGTCTATCGCCAATATATGCTCAGCTAAAAGGGTCGACTTCGCAGGGCCAACAAACGATCGGCGCAAATTGTATAGATGGGCATACGCATGTTCTTCATGAATTTCAAGATGGGAGGTAGGATGCATACCGAAATGAGGGCAGTTAGATTCGGCTGCCCAGACTTTTAACGCGGCTAGTTGCGCGAGTGTTCCACTAGGCATAAACCTTGCCGCTGGAAAGTCTAATAAGCTGGCAATTTTTTTCTCAAATGTTTCAACCAAATTACCTGAGCCATAATTATCAAAAACAATATTGTTCTGCTCACACCAATCAGCAATTTCTCGCAGAAAGCGAGGAGGATCTACTGGCCCACTACCTGATAGCGGCGTTAAACTGGCTGGACCACTGCTTGGCTTCATAATAGTTAAAACCTAACCAAAGGTAGTTCGTCGAGTTATCACCCAAACATTATGAATTCTCGGGTTTCTTTCAAAATCCACATCCAACGTCTTGGGCGTAATGTTTTCACAATCAAACTGACGTAAGGTGAGCTCATCCATCTTGAACTTGCGGAAATTGTTGGAGAAAATTAATGTACCTTCGGGCGCTAACTTAGCCATAGTGGCGCGTATCATATCGCCATGATCACGCTGTATATCCAAAACAGAATCCATCTTTTTCGAATTGGAAAATGTTGGGGGGTCCAGAAAAATAACATCGTACTGCTCAGTATCAGATTCCAGCCATTTTAAACAGTCGGCCCGCAACAACGTATGCTTGCTAGACCGCAAACTGTTCAGGTCAAAATTGCGCTGCGCCCAGTCCAAATAGGTATTGGACATATCTATACTTAGAGAGCTACTAGCACCCGCTAAGGCCGCCTGCACTGAGGCTGCCGCTGTGTAACAAAAAAGATTAAGGAAAGTTTTACCTTTAACCATATCGCCAATAAGAGAGCGTACTGGGCGGTGATCGAGAAAAAGCCCGGTATCTAGATAGTCAGACAAGTTAACCTCAAAATGAGCATTGCCTTCGTTGACTTGAATCGTCTCGCTTGGCCCATCATTGAGACGCTGATACTGGCTGTCACCTTTTTGTCGCCGACGCTCTTTATAATGAATTTTGCCTCTAAAGTTAGCCGAAAATTCTTTTACTGCCTGCTTAATTTCAGCGAAACGTTCTCGGGCAACCTTTTCAGAAATCGTGTTAGGTGGCGCATATTCCTGCACGTAAATTGACTGGTCATAGATATCCACAGCCACCGCGTATTCAGGGATATCAGCATCGTAAAGACGATAACAGCTGATGCCGGACTTTTTCCGCCAACCATCCAATCTCCTTTGGTTTTTCTTGAAGCGATTGAGCACCATTCTGGCACCCTCACTTAAGTCCTGAGCTGGCGCCGGCGTGCTTAGGCGCGCTGCTATTTTTGCAGACTTTGAGGTCATGTCCTCAAATACCAACAACTTACAGGGAATAGTGCCATTGAACAGGCTGTATTGCTTCGTCGGAGAAAGATCGGTTTCACGACCTAGATCCACATTACCTGTGAAAATAGCCGCCTTCCAACCTTGGAAATTCTTTTGCAGCACTGTACCCAACTTTTGATATAACGGGATGAGCTCATCAACCTCGCCCAAACGCTCGCCATAAGGGGGGTTAGTTAACAATAAACCCCGCTCTGCGGTTGGTTTGCCAAACTGATCTATAGGTTTGTGCGCCAATCGAATATGCCCGTCTAAACCCGCATTTTCAATATTCTGAGTGGTGTACTCAAGCACTCTTGGATTGGCATCATAGCCTCGGATATCTAGTTCTAGATTGTTAAGACCTGTGGCCTTACGTTGGTGGGCTTCATCAACCAATCTTTGCCAAAGTTCTGCATCGTGCTGTAACCACTGATCAAACCCGTAGCGCTCACGAAGCATTCCTGGCGCAATGTCTGCCGCCATCATCGCGCCCTCAATGATCAATGTTCCACTGCCACACATAGGGTCAAGTAACGCACAACCTTCCGCCGCCATCGCCGGCCAACCTGCTCTAAGAAGCAAAGCCACTGCCAAGTTCTCTTTAATTGGAGCTGTGCCCTGCCCTGTTCGATATCCTCGGCGGTGCAAGCTTTCGCCTGATATATCTAAGGAAACAGTCACTCGCCCTTTGTGCTGGCGCACCTGAATACGAATATCAGGATTTTTGGTATCGACGTTTGGGCGCTCACCTTCAATGCGTCGAATACGATCGACAACAGCGTCTTTAACTCGCTGAGAGCCGTACATAGTGTTATCAATTAGGCGTGACGTGCCGATAAAATCGATGGCAATGCTTTGCGCCGCCGAAAAGTGCTCTTCCCAGGGTATGTCGTTACACTCGTTATAGAGATCGTCTGACTCGTTCAACATAAAACTTTGCAAGGGCATTAAAATACGATTGGCCAAGCGCGACCAAAGGCAAGCCCTATAGGCCAGCTCGAGTGAACCCTGAAAATGCACAGCGGCCACCGTTTCCTTTACTCCTTCAGCGCCCATGGCCTGTAATTCTTCAGCTAGCAGCAATTCCAACCCTTTGGGGCAGGTGGCGAGCCAATTAGTTTGCAGAGAGACCTCGGTCACTTAATTATCCTTTTGATTACTTCAAGATATAAAATTCAATATGTATAGACGAAAAACGTCTGAACGAATGCGCTAATTATAAGTCTAAAATTGTGCGTCATTTAAAAAGCGCACATGATATAGGGCTTTAGACTATTTTGTTTAAAAATAAGACTTTGTCTGCAACCAAAATGAGTTAACCCTGTGTTAACGTAGTGCTGGATGAAACCTATATTACCTTTGATCTGCGTAGAAAAGGAGATGTCTATGAAGAAACACAAGAGAGACCTGGCACATCGTTCGTATGTAAAGGGCTACCAGTCTGCAATTCAGGGACGCTCATTATCCCTCTGTCCATATCAAGAAAACACTACAATGGCCTATCAATGGTCACGGGGTTGGCGCGAAGGCCGAGAAGACGGCTGGTCAGGCTACAACACCAATGCTTGCCAGCAGAAGGTGGGCAACCTAATTCTCAATCATTAACCGTTAAATAGAGGAAATCTTATCTATTGGTCAACGCGGCGGCAATTATTTTGCCGCCACAAGGCCATGTTGTTTTAGAATTATTTATCTAGAGAGGCCTGAACTAAGTTAAGTAACTCTCTAAGAGCCACTGAAATCATCGCAAAGTCAGACTGAGGAACCTTGCGCAGGTCTTTTATCATTAATGTCCAGCGATGGATCAACTCCTGCTGCTGATCTTGCCAGGTTTCCATCGACGACGGGTCCGTCAGGCCTGCGGTACAAAGACATGCAGTCAGCCTACGACGCTGGCTTTCAAGATCATCAACATAGGTTTCGCGAGCCAAATCCTGCCATCTACTGTCTGGCTGCAAGTCCACAATTTGAGCCATAAACCAGTCTAAAGACAAAAACTCCCCAAGCCCAAAGTACACCTCCGCAACTTGTTGCACGGGCATATCTAACGCTAAGGCTGTTTGAGCCACCCCCATACTCATAAACATGCTGTCGGTGGAAGCAAGTCGCTCAGCTAATTTGAGCTCTACGCCGATGTTAGTCAGCTCATCTCGCTCGCCACTCCAGAGTAACCTCCACTGGTCTTTTTGTAGGGCCGGAAGCTCTGACAGCAGGGCCTCGGTGGGCTGGGAGTACTGCGCAATGAGTGATTCACAATCTAGATTTAAGCGATGATTTCGCAAAAACCATCGTGTGGCCCTGCGTGCTAATCTGACTAAAATGTGCAGTAAATCTAATTCTATCACCGCCGGCAACCGAGGATTATGCTCTTCGATCTGTTGCCACAGACTTTTAATGCCGAGCACTTCAATCACTATGGTGTATGCCCTTATAACGTCTTCCGCCGACGCTCCCGTGGACTCCATTTGTCTGAAGAAAAAGCTAAAACCAACCCGATTCACTAAGTCATTAACGATTTGGTTCGCGGCAATTTCATTCGCTAGAGGATGGGTATCCACAGCATCGCCAAAGCGCGATACTAATTCTGCAGGAAAGTAATCGGTGACTGATCGAGCAAGCCATGGGTCTGCCAATAGATGTGATTCAGCCAAGGCCTCTTTGAGCGCCACTTTGGAATAGCAAATCAACACTGACAGCTCAGGTCTGGTCCAGCTGGGTTGGTGCCGATTAGTTCTGTCGGTGAGTTGATCATCGCTAGGTAAAAACTCTAAATCTCGATCCAATTGATCGGTGTCTTCAAGCCAACTTAAATAGCGCGTGTATTCTGAATGGTGCTGCTGGCTTCGCGCCATTGCCAAACTAATAGCTTTGGTTTGTCTTATATTGTTGTCTAACACCAACGTGGCAATATCATCAGTCATTGCCGCCAAAAGTGTGTTCCTTTCTTCTACGCCAATAGTCCCCGCGGCAACCTGTTTGTTGAGCAGTATCTTGATATTGACCTCGTGGTCTGAGCAGTCTACTCCGGCAGCATTATCGATAAAGTCTGTATTGCACAGCCCGCCGCGCAAGCAGAATTCCACCCGCCCGCGTTGGGTCATACCTAAGTTGCCACCCTCCCCTATCACTCGGCATCGCAATTCGCGGCCGTCGACTCTCAATCCATCGTTTGCTCGATCTCCCACCTCTGCATTGTTTTCTGAGGATGCTTTTACGTATGTGCCAATGCCCCCGTTCCAAATCAGGTCCACAGGCGCTTTAAGAATATAGTTAATGAGTTCTGAGGGAGTTACCTGGTCTTTGTCGATAGCAAAACGGATCTTGATCTCGGTGGTTAGGGTAAGCGACTTCGCACTTCTTGAGTACACTGCACTGCCCGCTGACATTAGTGTTTTGTCAAAATCTTCCCAGGTCGCCCTTGGGGTATCAAATAGCCGCTGCCGTTCTGGGAAAGTTGCCTGGGCATTAGGTGTGGGATCGACAAAGATATGGAGATGATTAAAGGCCGCCACCAACTGGATATGTTCAGAGAGAAGCATGCCGTTACCAAACACGTCACCAGCCATGTCGCCAACACCAACCACGCTAAAGTCTTCTGATTGGATGTCTATGCCAATCTCATGGAAATGCCTTTGCACGGCAACCCAAGCACCACGAGCAGTAATGCCCATGCCTTTGTGGTCGTAGCCGTTACCACCTCCTGACGCGAAGGCATCGCCAAGCCAGAAATTATTTGCTTCAGAGATTTCATTGGCAATATCAGAGAAAGTCGCTGTTCCTTTATCTGCCGCCACCACCAAGTAAGGGTCATCGCCGTCACGCCGCACAACCTCTAGAGGCGGCACTAATTTGTCATCCACAATATTGTCGCTAATATCTAACAGCGCCTGGACATAGAGCATATAGCTAGCAATACCTTCTTGGATAAAGGCTTCTCGTCCAGCCCCAGGATTTGCCTGTTTAGCAACAAAACCGCCCTTAGCCCCCGTGGGTACAATAACCGCGTTCTTAACCTGCTGGGCTTTCACTAGTCCAAGAACCTCTGTTCGGTAATCTTCGACCCTATCTGACCAGCGCAATCCTCCCCGCGCCACTTTGCCACCGCGCAGATGCACACCCTCAACACGAGGGGAATAAACGAATATCTCATAGATAGGGCGGGGCCTGGGTGCAAAACTAATTTGTTGCGACGCTAACTTAACCGAGATGTAAGACTTAAAAGTGCCATCTTCGACCGTCTGGAAAAAATTAGTTCGCAGGGTAGCCTGAACCAAATCAAGGTAACCTCTGATAACATTATCTTCGTTGATGTTATTGATAAGATCTAACCCACTGAGCACTTTCGCTACCAAACCTTCAGCACGCTCACTGCGACTATCTGACGCATACCGCGGATCAAAGTAGCTCTTAAACAAAGCCACTAAATTACGAGTGATATCTAAGTACTTGGCAAGAGTGTCAGCAATAAAATCCTGACTATAGGGAACACTCAGCTGCTTGAGGTAACGGGCATAGAGACGCAACATTGCCACAGCCCTCCAATCTAGCCTTGCACCAATCACCAAACGGTTAAAGCTGTCATTTTCTGCATCGCCTCGCCACACTTGCAGTAAGGCATCTTTGAAGCTGTTTTGTACTGCAGACACATCGACGTCAACATCAAGTGAAAAATCTAAATCGAAGTCTTGCATCCATGTTACGCCTTCATTATCTGGACGAATCGAGTAGGGACGCTCCATCACTACTCTAAATCCGAGATTTTCCAACATAGGAATCATGTCTGACAGTTCTAAGGGTGCGCCTCTATGAAAAAGCGTTAGCCGTAGATAATTGTCTGTACCCACCTGGTCTTGCCGGAAATCGATAGCAAGTTCATCCGGATTTTCAAGTTGATCAAATAAACTTATATGCTTTAAGGCGAGATCAGGACCATAAACTTCTTGGTATGCACCGGAAAAAGCTCTTTGGAATCGACGCGACAATGTTGCGCCTTCAGCGAGACCAAATTGGCTCAGAGCCTGCTCTTGAAACTCGCCACTCCAATCTCGGATAGTCTGTTCAACCAGTACCTGAAGCGACTCAGTATTTACATCAAGGTAATGTTTATTTTGAATCTTATAGACTAAATAAATTCTAATTAACACTGAATCAGGAACAAACTCTGCTGTAAATTCACTTCCAACAGCATCTAACTCAGTGCCGATTCTCTGCTGTATTATTTCTCTCACATCTGTGCTGTATGACTCTCGAGGCAGATACACCAAACAATTTACAAATTTTTCAAAAGGGTCTGGGTGAACAAAAACCTTCACCACACGGCGCTCATAAATCTGCCATATGCCGATGGCTGTATCACTAAGAATCTCGCGACTGATATGCAACAGCTCATCTCGGGGATGGGAATCTAATATGGTCGATAACGCCTTACCATCATGACTATTAGGGCTAAATCCGGCACGCTCCAGCACCCAATTCACTTTTTCTCTTAATATTGGGATCCTTCGTGGGCTGTATGAATAAAATTGCGAGGTATAAAGTCCAAGTAACCGCACCTCACCTACGGGCTCGCCCTTATCATTGAACCGCTTAACCACAATATAATCAGAGTAGGCATTGCGGTGTACCCGCGAACGTTTAGAGGACTTACTTACGGTCAAAACCTGATCGTCCTCGTAGAGCGCCTTAACCCCTTCGCTTAGTCCGTCAACAGATTCTTCACGTAGATCTCCCCCATATCTGCGCAAGAGACCGCAGGCGGTATTGGCAACTTCACGCAAAGACACCTTTTTATCATCAACGACAAGCTCAAATTCCGCGTAACCGGTGTAGACAAAATAACCACTGTTGACCCATTCCAAGAACTCAATCGATTCTTGGAGTTGCTCAACCTGAGGGGCATTGTCTTTAAGGTCTTGGATTACCTTTTGTGTGCGCCCGCGCATCATCTCAAAGTCGCCTACCACGGCGTCTATATCGTCCAAAACCAAACACAATTCCCGCTGCACAGCGTCTAAGTCTCGATCAGTTAACATGTCGACTTCGATACTAATAAAGGCCTCATAGTTTGCGCCTTCAACAAACTTTGCCGAAACCCCCTCGATCAGGCCTTTAGCGTCTCTCAATGTCCAAGCTAAATTGCTCTGTAACGTATAAATATTTAACTCTCGACGATTCAACGCCATGCGCAATGAATCTACCAAGAAAGGCATATCTCTTTGGTTGATATAAATGGTGGTGTATTGACTTGACCAGCTGTCAATTTCAATGCTGGGGTTAAATACTCGCACTTTCGCGGAGTGGGTGATGTCATCGCGCTCGGCAAAAGGCGCCTCACCAAAAGAATATAGACCCCAAATATTCCAAAAAATATCTTCCGCGGGTCTATTTAAATAATCTTGATCTGGGTAAAAATGAATTGCATGAGCAATAAAATTTTGGAAATGGGCATCTTGCCCCTTCTTGAGTTTGCTGGCAGCGACCTTTGCCAACGATTCAATAAGTCGACCGCGCCGACCATCTTGTGTCACGTCCATGAGAAATTTATGCAACCTTTTCCGTTTTTAAAAGTCTTTAGCATAGGCATTATTGATTACCATATTCTAAGGTAACAAAAAGCAATGTTTGTGGGTATCAATATTGTTGCTTTTTTGCATATTAAATTGGACTTTTATTGCCAGAATGTAAACAGTGGTTAAATGGCTCCATCAGTGTTTGTTTGTTTATAGGATAGAGACTAAAATCATCAACCCAGAACCGTCAGAAAACATAGTAGAGGTACGCTTTGCAACAGGATATTAATCGACTCAAAGAATGGCTAGCGACTAAGATTGTCGGCCAACAACATCTCGTAGAACGACTGATGATTGCCCTCCTTGCTGACGGCCATATATTGGTCGAAGGTGCACCAGGCTTAGCTAAAACCAAAGCTATCAAAACGTTATCTGAGGGAATGGAGGCAGACTTTCATCGTGTCCAGTTCACCCCTGATTTACTGCCCGCCGATATTACAGGGAGTGACATCTACAGGCCTCAACAAGGGACCTTCGAATTCCAAGCCGGGCCACTATTTCACAATTTGGTGCTGGCCGATGAAATTAATAGAGCGCCAGCCAAAGTGCAATCAGCTCTTTTGGAGGCCATGGCTGAACGCCAAATATCAGTTGGTAAGAACACCTATCAACTTCCAGAGCTATTTTTAGTCATGGCTACCCAGAATCCTATTGAGCAAGAAGGCACCTACCCTCTGCCCGAAGCGCAGATGGACCGATTCTTGATGCATGTATTAGTTGACTACCCTGCGCCTGATGCCGAACGAAAAATTCTGGCGCTCTCTCGTCAAGAAGCGCTAAAGGAGGTGTCAGCCAAAATTGAACTTCTAACGCAGAAAAGCCTTTTTGAAGCGCGCAAACAAGTCAACAAAATACACATGTCTGACGCTGTAGAGGAGTATTTGGTACAGCTCATTCTTGCCACTCGCAACTCAGCAGCCTATAGCGGTGAACTTGGTCAGTGGCTAGATTACGGAGCTAGCCCGAGAGCGACAATCGCACTAGACAGCTGCAGTCGAGCCCTTGCCTGGATGGAAGGACGTGACTTTGTTACGCCCGACGACATAAGAGCTATTGCTCATGACGTCCTTAGGCATCGCCTAATTCTTAGCTTTGAGGCTGAAGCCGGCGGCGTTAATGCCAACCAGGTCATCGACAAGTTACTGGAGACTGTGCCCTCGGCATAAGGACCCAATTCTATGAGCGTGATCGATAGCGGCCAAGAGCACCCAGCCATTGCCAGCTTATCTGAGATGGTAAGGTTGCGTTATGGTGCTAGAGAACTGACTGGATTCCCCAAAATTCAAGCTCGGCAAATGCTGGCGGGTGGTCATAAATCTCGATTTCGCGGGCGTGGCATGGACTTTGACCAAGTCCGTATTTATCAGCCTGGAGATGATGTTCGCAGTATTGACTGGCGTGTGACAGCGCGCACTGAGGTGCCACACACCAAAATATTTAGTGAAGAGCGAGAGCGACCTATTCTGGTTATCAGCGACCTGCGCAGCTCAATGTTTTTTGGTAGCCAACGGCTCAAGTCAGTGGTCGCCTGCGAGGTATCAGCCGCTCTTGCTTGGGCCGGCCTAGCCGCGAATGATCGTGCTGGTGGGTTAATCTTTGGCCAGCAAGAGCAGATGGATGTCAAAGCTAGGCGCAGTCATCACGCCGTGTTGCAGTTCATTCATGGTCTTCAAGAATACAGTGAAAAACTGTTAGACATCCAGCAAGCGGAGGGACCACAACCGGACCGATTCAGTTTAGCTGAGATCCTTGAAGAGGCTCGCCGCTTTGTACTGCCGGGTAGCACTATTTTTATTGTCAGCGACTTTCACGATCTTAATGATGACTGTGAACGCCATGTATTTGAGTTAGCAAGACATGGTAACCTCAATTTTTGCCAAATATTCGATGACATCGAGGAGCAGTTGCCGCCGCCCTCTCTCTACGCGGTCAGCGACGGTCAACGGCAAACTCTACTCGACACCAGCAACAACAAGTTACGCGAGCGGTTTCAGCAAGCCTATGCTGAGAGAGGGTTGCGGTTGCGTAAAATGAGCGAAAAACTATCTGCCGGCCTGCTGCCTTTTAATACATCAGACAATGTCTTGACTGTATTACGTAAAGCTTATGGCAAGCGCCGTAGCAAGGCTCGTGGCAACTAGTCCATGGAAAATGATCCTTTAGCGCAACTTCGTGATATTCACTTACCTGAACCTATCTTGTGGTGGCCGCTAGCCCCCGGCTGGTGGGTGCTGATTATTCTCTGCTTAGGCACATTTACCTGGCTTGCCATAAAAGCAGTGCAACGGTATCAGGCTAATCTCTATCGTCGTCAAGCACAGCAAAAACTATCCTTACTCAACGATAATACCGCCTTTAGGTCTGAGAAAAAATTGGTAATGGTCTTTGAAATACTTAAGCAGGCAGTTAATAGCGCCTACCCCAGACACCATTATAGCAGCCTCGAATTTAGCGCCTTTGTCGTATTTTTGCAGAGCAGTTGTGACAAAACCCTATTTGAGCTGCTACCTAAAGACATAGATGCCCTACTGTATGGAAAAGCCGCAAAGACTGACAATAATGACCTTATAATGGATGACGTCTTTATTAGTGGCCAGAACTGGGTTAAACATCATTATGATCAGGATAAATATGAGGTTCAGAGCCAATGTTAAATTTAATCTGGCCCTGGGTGCTTGCACTTGCGCCGCTACCTTTTATCTATCGCTGGTTAAGAAAACCATCAGAAACTAAAATACAGGCCCTGCGCGCACCCCTATTGGCTGCCGCAGCAGGTGATCAGGCTTCTATAAAAACAACCACCTGGTACAACCGTGTGTTACTGTTTTTATTAAGCCTATGCTGGTTGTGTGTCCTGCTAGCTGTTGCTCAACCTGTCTACATCGGAGAGCCCGTCACATTGCCCGCCAATGGTCGTGACATTCTTATTGCTGTGGACATCTCCGGCAGCATGGAACGAGATGACATGGTTATTGGTGGCCAGCAAGTCAATCGCCTGGTAGCCGTCAAGGCGGTAGTGGGCGACTTTGTAGTGGAGCGTGCAGGGGATCGACTGGGTCTTATTTTATTTGGCGAAAAAGCCTATCTACAAACACCGCTAACCTTTGACCGTGAGACCATGCAAACACTGTTACTGGAAGCCCAAATTGGTTTCGCTGGAAATGGAACCGCCATTGGCGACGCTATCGGCCTTGGAGTTAAGCGCCTACAGGATCGTCCCAAAGATCATCGCGTGCTCATTTTAATGACCGACGGCTCTAGTAACGCAGGAGAACTAAATCCAACGGAGGCTGCTGATTTAGCACGTCGAGCGATGGTGAAAATCTATACCATCGGTATAGGTGCAGACCGTCAAGAATCTCGTGGATTGTTTGGTCGAACTGTCACTAACCCAAGCGCAGATTTAGATGAAAAAACCCTCACTGAAATCGCTGCTACTACCGGTGGTCGTTATTTCAGAGCTAGAGATCCAAAAGAGCTAACGGCCATCTACGCTCAACTTAATCAGCTCGAGCCCATAGAGCAGGACGCCGAGACCATTCGACCTACTGCCTCGCTGTTTCATTGGCCCTTAGGCGTTAGTTTTCTCTTAAGCCTTGTATTGGCAGCCGCACGCAGCCGCAGGGGGTCTCTTGTTTAACTTAAACATGGACAGTTTCCTTAGTGCCTGGCAAGCCTTCCATTTTTTGCGCCCTTGGTGGTTTGTAGGCTTAGTCCCAGTAGTTCTAATTATTAGTTTTTATAGCTGGCATAAACGTCATGCAGGCAACTGGGCCACTATTATAAATCCTGAATTACTGCCTTTTCTGATGCAAGGACAGGGCCAGAGCCATAGCAATGGTCTGAGTGCCAAAGCATTGATCACGGCGTTAACCTTTGCTTGGATAATCTGCTTAACTAGCCTTGCAGGACCAACGTGGCAGCAACTACCCCAGCCCGTGCACAAGCAGGATAGCGCCTTAATTGCTGTTTTTGATTTATCACCGTCTATGCTAGCTGAAGATCTCACACCAAATCGATTGGTAAGAGGTCGCTACAAACTGATCGATATTCTAAAAAGGCGCACTGAGGGTGTCAGCGGGCTTGTCGTCTATGGCGGCGATGCTCACACCGTTTCACCCCTCACCGAAGATAGCAATACGATTGTCAGCTTGGTACCTGTTCTTCATCCGACGTTACTGCCCCAGTATGGCAGTAACGTAGAAGAGGCCCTAGAGGCTGCTGTCTCGTTGGCAATAAGCGGCGGCTATCAGAAGGCAGATATATTGCTAATCACAGATGGTGTAGACCCCTCGGCCATATCTGAGATTAAGTCTATTATTGCCGATAGGGGTGAATTCCGGTTATCTGTTCTAGGCGTGGGAACTACAGGAGGCGCACCCATTCCACTAGGTTCTGGCGGCTTTGTTAAAGATACTAGTGGCAATGTGATTATCCCGAAATTGAACATTAATGACTTACGGCGAATTGCCGCAGCCAATAACGGCATATATCAAACCATCAGCATTGATAACCAGGATATCGACAATCTTTTAGACGCTATGGAATCATTGTTTGGTGAGTCAACACAGCAAACTGACCGCTCATTTGATCTCTGGAATGACCGAGGGCACTTGCTAGCATTACTCTTAATTCCCATTTTACTACTGAGCTTTAGAAAAGGAGCAGTCGTTGTTTTACTGCTAGTACCCCTACTATTTCAATCTAATACTGTCGAGGCTTTTGAATGGAAAGATCTTTGGGCAACCAGTGATCAACAGGGTGCAAAGGCACTTGAACTAGGTGATGCTGAGAGCGCAAAATCTTTATTCAAGGATCCTCTATGGCGTGGCAGCGCGGCCTATAAAGCAGGTGACTTCGAGCAAGCTTCAGATAATTTCTCAACCGATGACACTGCAGGCGGCCACTATAATCAAGGCAATGCCCTTGCAAAATCGGGCAATCTCGACGGCGCGTTAAAGGCCTATCAGCGCGCCTTAGACCTGCGGCCCGAGATGGTAGATGCACAGTTTAATCACGATCTATTGGAGCAACTAAAAGAACAGCAGGAACAGGAACAAGAGCAAGATCAAGAGCAAGAGCAGCAATCCTCCGACCAAGAGCAGGATCAACAGCCGTCTAACCAAGAGCAAGGTGACGACTCAGAACAGTCTGATGAAAATAGTGAAGCGAGCGAAGAGCAACCCTCAGAACAAGACCCTGAGCAACAGGGCGAGTCAGAACCGTCCGAAGAACAATCTGAAGAGCAGTCTGGGGAGGGAAAAGAACAAGAGAATAATAAATCGAAACAGCAGTCCGAGGCCGACGCTGCGGAAGCTGAAATGACCGATGAAGAAAAACAAGAACAGCGAAAAATTGATGCCATGTTGCGCCGCATACCGGACGATCCAGGTGGCTTATTAAGAGCCAAGTTTCGTTATGAATCGCAAATGAGAAAACAACAACGATCACCACCTGACCAAGAGCGCTGGTAAATGAAACTGAATTTAAGACGACTAATTATACTGATCACCCTTTGTCTGACGGCCTTAGCTACGTCAGAGAGCTATGCCACACTCACCGCGAAGGTTGATCGAACAGTGTTGGATAGCAACGAAACGTTGCGCCTAGAAATGCGCTATAACGGACAGGTATTTACCAGTGAACCTGATTTTGAACCCCTTACTACAGATTTTGAAGTGCTGTCTAACAGTCGCCAACAGAATTACTCCAAAGTTAATGGCAAGACACAGTCGTATACGGCTTGGACCCTGCAGTTACGTCCAAAGCGTGCCGGAATGTTACTGATACCCTCATTAACTTTTAAAAAAGATGTCAGTAATGCAGTGGAACTGCGCGTTCGCGCCGCCCCCACTAGTACAAACGCCAACCCGGGTACTCAGCCGATTTATACTGAAACTAATGTAGATAGCACAGCCCCCTTCGTGGGCCAGCAGGTAATTTTAACTCACCGGCTATACACGTCGGTCCAATTGCGGGACTTCGGTCTGTCAGAGCTAATTGTGGACAAGGCCGTGTTGCATAGATTGGGTGATACGCAATACCAAAAAGTCATCAATGGTAGAAATTACCTCGTGCTTGAGGTCAAATATGCAGTATTTCCTCAGTCGGCAGGCCCTTTAACCATTCCTAGCTTACGCTTTGGCGCCTATGAGGTGAACAATCGCAGCCAATTTGGGGTTTTCAATAATCGGGGTAACCAGATTATCCGCGATACTGAATCGAAAACACTAGAGGTAGCCGCTCGTCCCGCTCAATCAAGCCTCGATGGCTGGATGCCAAGCACAGCGGTAGTAATGGAACAGCGCTGGAGTGGAGATCAGAACTCAGTGACCGTGGGCGAGCCCATTACTCGAACCATTACTATTCGCGCCGAGGGTCTTAGTGCAGCACAGATTACCCCTCTTCCCGTGCCTAAAGGAAATAGTTATCGCGGTTATCCAGACCAGCCTCAATTAGATGAATTAGTGACCCTTAATGGTTTGGTGGCAACACGCGCCGAGTCAATGGCTTTGGTGCCCAATCAGCCTGGCGAAATCGTTCTACCGGCGGTCGAGCTTTTTTGGTGGGATGTCAAAAGCAATCAACAGCGTACCGCTAGACTACCCTCAACCACCCTCAAGGTTAGCCCAAATTTGAATACTCCCCCAGTACTCAGTGACGATTCACTAATGCCTGCTGCAATGAACACGTTAGCCACTGAGGTGACAAAACCTAAATTGTCATTCATGACAACTCTATCTCTGGGGCTCAATGCCGTACTTATCGCGTTGCTTGTCGCGCTATTAATTAATCGCAACGATCATATCCCGACAGCTCGCTCGGTCTTGGGTGAGAAGTCTACCAATTCAGCTCTATTGACTCTTAAACAGCAACTAAGAGCCATTGAGATTGAAGCTAAAAATGAGAATCTCATGGGAATGCGAGATACTATTTTGCTGTGGGGAAAAACCTTATTTGCCGACAATCCTCCCATCACTCTAAAGAGTCTTGGCAATCGCCTAAAAAACCCCACCATTAGTGAACTCTTTACCCAACTCGACCAGCAGCTGTATCGGGGCAAACACGACTCCAGTGCAACCCTAGATATAAAGCTATTGATTGCAAGCCTCAAAAAAGAGTCAGACTTTAACCGTAAATCAACTGGAAAAAATAAATCGGGAAAAGCACTACAATCACTTTATCCAGATTAAAGTCTCTACCAATAAAAATCGAATAAAAGGACAGGCTAATGAGCACCAACAACACCAATAATCGGGAATACTGGAAGGCGAATCTCAGGCTGCTGGCTAAGTTACTAACTATTTGGTTCATCGTTTCTTTTGGCTTCGGTATTATGCTGGCCGACTGGTTAGACCAATTCTCTCTATTTGGCTTTAAACTCGGCTTCTGGTTCGCACAACAGGGGGCCATCTACGTATTTGTCGCCCTAATTTTCATCTATGCCTGGCGTATGAAGGCCATTGACCGTCAATTTGGTGTTGGTGATGACGAGGATCAAGCATGAGCACACAAATGCTGACCTATCTGTTCGTTGGTTTATCCTTCGCCCTCTATATTGGTATAGCTATCTGGTCTCGAGCCAGTTCGACCAAAGACTTTTATGTTGCCGGCGGCGGCGTCCATCCAGTGGTCAATGGTATGGCTACCGCAGCTGATTGGATGAGCGCCGCATCATTTATCTCTATGGCAGGAATTATTTCGTTTGTTGGCAGAGACGGGTCTGTCTACCTACTCGGCTGGACCGGTGGTTATGTTCTACTGGCCTTCTTGTTAGCGCCCTACCTACGTAAATTTGGCCGCTTTACGGTGCCCGATTTTATTGGCGAGCGTTATTATTCTAGGGCGGCTCGAATCGTCGCTGTTGTCTGTCTAATCTTTGTGTCATTCACCTATGTTGCTGGTCAAATGCGCGGTGTTGGTATTGTATTTTCTCGCTTCCTTGAAGTCGATGTCAGTACTGGAGTCATTATCGGCATGGCTGTGGTGTTTATGTATGCCGTACTAGGCGGCATGAAGGGCATCACCTATACCCAGGTCGCTCAGTACTGTGTGCTTATTTTCGCCTATATGGTGCCGGCTGTTTTTATCTCGATCATGATTACAGATAATCCTATCCCGCAGCTGGGTTTTGGTTCTGAAGTAAACGATGGTTCTGGGCTGTCGGTATTGCAGAAACTCGACAGCGTACTTTTGGATTTAGGTTTTAGCGCTTATACCGAAGGTAGTAAATCAACCATTGATGTTTTTGCGATCACTGCCGCATTGATGTTTGGGACCGCAGGATTACCTCATGTGTTGGTGCGTTTCTTTACTGTTCCTAAGGTCTCCGATGCTCGACTTTCTGCCGGATATGCGCTGGCCTTTATTGCTATCCTGTACACCACTGCACCTGCTGTGGCCTCTTTTGCCCGACTTAATCTGGTCGATACGGTTCACAACACCCCTTATGCAGAAGCACCAGAATGGTTCGCTAATTGGGAAGATACTGGACTGATCGCGTGGCAAGACAAAAATAATGACGGCATTATGCAATATGGTGCGGGAGCCGCCTTGTCTCCAACTAAGCCTACATTCACACAACAAACGGGCACTCACGGCCAACGATTATTAGAAAATGAGTCAACAGACGTAACTAATGAGCTCTATATTGATCGTGATATCATGGTTTTAGCTAATCCTGAAATAGCCGGGCTGCCCGGCTGGGTAATAGCACTTGTAGCCGCAGGTGGTGTCGCCGCAGCTTTATCGACCGCAGCTGGCTTATTATTAGTTATCTCAAGCTCGATCTCTCACGATCTATTAAAGAAAACCCTTTTACCCAAAATAACTGAAAAGCAAGAGTTACTCTATGCTCGTTTGGCGGCGGCTGTAGCAGTCTGCATTGCTGGCCTGTTTGGCATCTACCCGCCGGCCTTTGTGGCACAGGTGGTCGCTTTCGCCTTTGGCCTTGCAGCAGCCTCGCTCTTCCCTGCATTGCTACTGGGTATCTTCTCCAAGCGAGCCAATAAGGAAGGAGCCATTTCAGGCATGTTGGTAGGCTTGATATTCACGTTTACCTATATTGCCTACTTTAAATTCGTCGCACCTGAACTCAACACCGCTGAATTTTGGTTATGGGGTATATCCCCTGAAGGTATTGGCACTATAGGCATGATGTTTAATTTCATTATCGCCATAACAGTTAGTCGCTTGACCTCCAAACCACCACAATCTGTAATAGAATTGGTGGACAACATCCGAATACCTAGTGGAGCTAAGGCAGCAACACACCATTGACTTATAAGGACGAATTCATGATCAATAGATACTTCATGCCACTACTAGTCACCCTAGTTTGTGCCACTACTCCCTTAACGGCTATGGCCGCTGACGTAGATCGTTTGTTTTCAAGTATCAAAGATAGCATACCGAAACGTCAGCATGGCCAAGGACAGTATGATCAGCTCATCATTCGAGGTGCCTACCTCATCGATGGGACAGGCGCCCCAGCCACTGGGCCGGTGGATGTGACCGTTGAGAATGACCGAATCATCGAGATAAGAACAGTAGGAGCCCCCAGGCTAGAAATAGACCCTAAAAGTCGTCCTAAACTAAATGTGTCAGTTAATGAAAATGTTCGAGAAATTGACGCTCATGGTAAATATTTATTACCAGGATTTATTGACTCTCACACTCATATTCATTCTCCTAATGAGAATCAGCGAGTGTCCGCGGACT
>Ga0308009_10000995_pt1 | contig 17828 bp, 12 predicted proteins | sample Neamet127_FD_203134 | JGI IMG/M metagenome (GOLD analysis project Ga0308009, IMG submission 203134) | Marine microbial communities from water near the shore, Antarctic Ocean - #127 | ecosystem: Environmental > Aquatic > Marine > Unclassified | place: Southern Ocean | collected 2014-07-24
ACTGGTGACTGCTCGTAGATGGTTGCTCCCAAGGACACCGCGGCGGCGGCCTCGCCAAGACATAAATTGAGCGGATGCACATGCCCATTGCCATCATTTCTCAAAGCACCAATGTAGGCGTCTGTACCTAGAAGGTCTTGCGTCTCATGCTTAGACAGCATCTGATAGTCATGTGGAAAATCATATTTTTGTAGCAACCGATGATAGGTTTCTAAATCTCTGACATGTCGAGGCTTTATGGCCACATCAACATAACCAGACTTTAAATCACAGTCTATAGCGTAGGTTGAAACCCGTTCACGAATAATCTCATGCCCTGCCCAGCCCATATCCCACAGTATTCGCTCGCCCTCTACACCAAGAGCAGATGCCATTTTACTGTCACCAGAAATTCCGCCAATCATCTGCCCACCATTGCGTCCAGAGGCACCCCAACCAACTTTATTGGCCTCAACAACATGAACATTAAAACCACGCTCAGCAAGATGGAGAGCCGTCGATATCCCAGTAAATCCAGCACCAATAACACAGACATCAGCCCTTACGGCACCTTTGAGCGGCGCATAATCGACATGCTGATTAGCGCTGGCAGCGTAGTAAGAACTGGTATGTGACTGGGGTAAGATCATAAGTTTTCCACAAATAACGGTTATCTACATGAAAGGACTAGGGCCTTTATTCCAAATGATACTGCGATGAACATCCTACCCTATACTCATAGATAGGTTCTAGTCCCTATGCTATATCGGTAGCCCCTTGCCAGTGAGCATTTAATCTGCGGATCGACTGGATTAGCTCGGAGCATAACCTGGGGTGACATTGACTAGTCGCAACATATCACCGGCAGCACAAGCACCAGGCCTACCGATAAATGTCATATAATAATCGGAGCTGGCCTCGAGATTAATAGAATTAGTTTTTGCTAAGCCGTGCTATCCATATAGGGGGTTGATAAGGTGTGACCACAACTTCATCACCCGCCTTAATCACACCGCCGACTTCTACCACGCCCACCACGCCACGTGTAAACTTTGCTGCTTGAGAAAACGCGGTAGTGGTAATTGGCTGACCGGCCTTGTCCGTATAGAGGCCAGCCAGCTTCTCTCCCATATCAAGACAGGGGGGGTTATATTCTTCAACGATTAATTCGGCGCCGGAGGGAAATGCTAAGGTACTGCCTTTGGCCAACTGGGACAGATTAACAATACCTTTAAAACACAAATTGACGCCAAGGTCTGCAGCCGTCACAGGCCGATTTAGATCCATTGACTGGTTGATCTCTGCCAACTCTTCAACAGACATCGCCGACCAAAGTCTTTCGTTGCGACGCACCGTTCCTGCCGGTTGCTTATCATGCCCCCAAGCTTGCCGAGATTGACCGCTATGACGATCGCCGACAATACCATCAAGCGTCATCTCTAATAATGCGCAAGGCTGCTTGGCAAGATCATCAATATTGGGGGCACCCAAATAAACGGAATCTACAATCGCTGTTATGCTTTTCATACAATCGCTCTACTATGGAAAAATTAATAGGCTGGCGGCGGTGTAGCCGAACGGCGCGAATGACTCCAAAAGGCAGTTTCCGAGACGGTGCAACGTGCCCACTGTACTCGCCACGCTAATTCTTTTTGGTAGAATATTTCCGTCCACAATTCAGTCGGAGGATTGCCGTTAGCGTATTCAATATCAGCCAGCGCCAAGTTGGCTTTTAAAATTGGCGACCAACACTGAACTTTGATCGCGCCAATATTATTGCCGTTCTTAGCGTCATAAATAAAAGCTTGATCAGGCGACTTATTACCCTCCACTGACAATTTGACCAAGCGACGCTGAATCGGTAATGCCTTCTCTTTTAGCAATGCCTGTTTGCCAGTAAAATGTCCCTTATCAAAATTGACAACCCAACCTAAGCCCACCTCAAATGGAGAACGGTCATGGCCTGCCCTAATGGTGGTTTCAGCAGTGTTAAAATCATCGCCAGGCATAATAAAGCCGGCCTCTATACGGACCATTTCCAAAGCCTCCAAACCAATACAGCGAATATCATAAAGGCCACGCTCTTTGACGCTGAACACACAATCCCACATAGATAAGGCGTTAGCCGGATCAACCCAGAGCTCGTAACCGAGGTCGCCGGTATAACCCGTACGGGACACCGTTACGTCAGTGCCGTTAAAGGAGGTATGCACAATACCAAAAGGTTTCAAGCTATCCAGCCCAACAAAACCCGCCGCAGTTAATACCGAATAAGCGGTCGGCCCCTGGACTGAGAGTGCTGCTACTTCGTGGGTTTCTTCACTAATAGTGACATCCATACCCAAACTAGAAATGAGCAACCAATCCAACTGATGGTGTTGAGAACAAAGACGATATTCGCCTTGCTGTAAATGAAAAATAGTGCCGTCATCTAGCACCTTGCCTTCATCGTTGCACCACACTACATAAGTCACCCGACCCGGCTTTATGTTGGAAATATCACGCGTGACCAATCGATTGAGAAACTTAAGCGCATCAACACCGATGATACGGTATTTCTCCATCGGGGTCAGATCCATCACACTACAGGAGCTGCGGATGGCAAAATATTCCGCCGATAAAGAATCAAACACTCGAGCGGTCTGATAACCATTCCATGGCGACCAGCTTTTAATCTGACTTTGCTGCTCTATACGGTCATGAAAAGGTGAGTGGCGTAACACTTCTTTAAAGTTATGAGCCGGACCTTGCTGAATAACGTTAGACATGACTATGACCTCCCCATCTCGATAACTCGTCGCGCCGCATTGCGACCAGGAATGCCAGTAATACCACCGCCAGGATGAGCGCCTGCGCCACAGAGGAATAAGCCATTAATAGGCGTGTCGTACTGCGCCGCACCATGCACGGGCCGCATCATAAACGACTGATCTATAGCTAACTCACCGTGGTGCCAATGACCACCAGTTACATGGTATTGCTCTTCTATATCCACCGGCGTCAATAATTCCTGAGCCACAATGGTATTAGCAAAACCTGGTACGTACCGTTCAAGCACTGCGATTACTGTATCGACAAAGGCTTTGCGTTGCAGCTCGTCCCAGCCCTCCTTTAATGCATAGGGCGCAAACGAAGCCGACACCGACATAACATGATGCCCGGACGGCGCAAGTGATGGATCAGCAATACTGGGTATAGTTATTTCTAAAATGGGTTGTTGGGAATACTCACCATATTTAGCATGATTAAAGGCATGTTCCACATAACGCAAATTAGGCGCGACTAACAAACGTTGCCCCAATTGGTCTGTAGACAAACCGTTGATGGTGGGCAATTCGTTTAGACCAAAATGCAGCTTGGCGACATTTCCATTAGTCCGAGTTTTATGAATGCGGTGGGCAAACATGGCGTCCAACTCCGCAACATCCATCAATTTTAAAAAGGTGGTTTTTGCATCGGCATTAGATACGATCAAAGCGGCATTAAGCTGCTCGCCGGATACCAACTTTACGCCAGTGGCCTTTCCGTCACTAATAATAATTGCCTCTACCGTGGCCTCGGTGCGAATCTGCACACCACGATCTTTAGCATCCGCCAACAGAGCCTTGGCCACTTGCCCCATGCCACCAGGTGGTAAGCTGGGCTGACTATGAGTTTCGCCCCATAGTCGATGTAAATACGTTAATACTGTCGTCGGTGTTCGCGGTCCCATATGCTGGCCCATAATCGCATCCGCTGCGATGGCTCCCTTGATTCTAGGGTCGTCAAAGACATCATTTAACACGTCATAAATATTAATACCGCCTACCCGTAAGAATTCACTCATCGCATCCGCGCCTAAACCAAAACGTAACTTCAAACCCAGTTTGGCTAGAGTAAATTTATCTTTTTTATCCATATTTTTAAGCCGCGGCGGCTTATTCATCATCAGTGGTTCTAAGGCAGATGCATAGCCGCGAAATTCTTGCTTAAAGGCGCTGTAGGCTTCTCTGTCTTTCGATGAAAGCGCGCTGCCGGCGAGATCGTTCAGCCCTAGAGTTAAATGATTTCCATCAGTATCCAAAGCGATAGTCTCTATCGTCGCTCCCGTTTTTAAACCGGAATTCTCTAACCTTAAGTCTTTGCAAACTGTCGGATGTAAGGAGTGCAAGACATGAGCCAAACCCGACACTTGAAAGCCGTCGGCAAACTGCGTAGTTGCGGCGCCACCACCTACAGTACTGCGGGCCTCTAGTATTTCAACGCTGTAGCCTGCTTTGGCTAAATAACTAGCACAGACCAAACCATTGTGGCCACCGCCAACAATGATTACTGACTTGGGGTCTACTGATACAGAGGAATTAGTCATCGCCAAAGTCCCTCGGGGTTGTATCAGTGCGGCCCAAGTCGGATAAAATTTCTCGTGCTGCATTGGCTCCAGGCGCTCCCATAACACCACCACCAGGATGAGTCGATGAACTACACATATACATATTTTTTACCGGCCCTCGGTACTGGGCGTAACCAGGAAAGGGACGATTAAACATCAACTGATCAAGGGTCAGCTCGCCCTGGAAAATATTACCTTCGGTCAGACCAACCTCCGCTTCAATCTCCCTGGGAGTTCTGATTTCAGCATGTAAAATTAAGTCTTTAAAATTGGGGCTGTATTGACTAATTTGATCAATCACTGCGGCACCGAAAGCGTCGCGTTTTTGATCAGTCCAACCGCCCTCTGCCTCTACCGGACAATACTGCACAAACACTGAAACCATATGTTTACCTGGAGGTGCTACGGTTGGGTCGTATTGACTAGGGATTACCATATCAAGGTAGGGATCCTGCGACCAACGATCATCCTTCCAATCATCATATGCGCGCTCTAAGCGCTCAAGAGTGTCGGTGAAATGCATATGTCCTAGCGTCAATGGGGAGTCTTTCGGTAGTGCAGAAAAATCGGGCAACCCATCTAAAGCTATGTTGACTTTGCCAGAGGATCCACGAATTTTAAATCGTTCCGCCCGGTGCACCAATGCTTCAGGTAGATCTTTTTTATCCATAATATTCAAAAAGGTGCGTTTGGCATCAAGGTTGGAGACTACCGTACGGGCGTTAATCTCTTCACCTGAAGCTAAAGTAACGCCTGTTGCCTTACGCCCTTTAACGTTGATCTGCTGCACTTCTGCACCGGTTCTCACGTCCCCGCCCATTGCTTGAAATGATGAGGCAATGGCTTTGGATACCGAACCCATACCACCGCGAGCAAACCCCCATGAACCAACATTACCATCCACATCGCCCATGGCATGGTGCAATAATACATAGGCTGTGCCTGGCGAATAAACCCCTAGGCCGGTACCAATAATACTGCCGCCAGAAAAATGCGCCAGTATGGTTTCATTCTCAAAATACTCTGCCAGATACTCCGCAATAGACATGGTAAAAAAACGGATGAATTCGTAGATCTGGGCTTCGCTTAAACTGTAAAAACTTTTTAATAAATGCGCAAACTCCATCATGTCACGAGGTTTAAATGATGTGGGATTAGGCGGCGTTCTTAGCAGAAAACCACGAATTAAACGGCACCACTTCATTAAATCCGCATCAAAGCGGATGGACGCATCGGCATCTCTTTTTGAATGTCTGGCAATTTCTCGACGGCGAACTGTGGATTGATGATAACTACCAAAATAGTCACCATTTTGCTTAAAGGTGGTACTACCCTGCAGTGGCACCACTTCCAAACCATGGCGTCCAAGATCCAGACTTTGATAAATTTCCGGCCGGAATAGACTGCACACATAGGAACAGTTGGAGTATTTCCACCCTTCATACAGTTCGCGACTGACAGTTGCGCCACCGATATAGTCATTTTTTTCCAGCACCAAAACATCCAGTCCGGCCTTGGCTAGAAATGCCGCATTGGTCAGGCCATTATGACCGGCACCAATAATAATTGCATCGTATTGCTTGGAAGACATACTAAAACAAGCCCTCTATTTGTCCTGCTACGCTGATATAAATGTCTTGGGTGCTGGGGTTAACCGGCAAGCATGGCATAGTCATTTTAGTTTCAGCCAAAAACAGTAAATCATTGTGCAAAAGCCATTAGTTAAATTTTAGTATACTCAGCTAAGTAGCTGTCTCAATCGCAGCCTATAGGATGAGAACCTATACGCTTGTTGCGCTGTTCAGGCCGCCTGTGCCGGCGAGGACTGGTGCCGACGCATATAAAAGTAGATCCCCAAATAAATCACCATGGCCACAATGGACATAGCGCCACTGACCAGAAATACACCGCGATAGCCAAAGCCAAACTCTAAAGCGGAGGCCGCCACATTAGGGCCAACAAACTGACCGAAACCCTGCACGCTAGGCAGTAATGCAACCAGTGAACCCTTGCGATCCATATAGGACAACATCCCGGACTGGAAAACATCAATAAAGGTCCACAAGGCCATAAATGCGAATAGGCTGACCACAATGTTAATTTTTCCAATGCCTCCGGCTAACATCACAACAACAGTCCCCATAAGCAATAAGGAACAAAATAAGGGCTTAAACAAACCAAAGCGAGAACAGAAAAGAGCAATAATACAGCCTACCACGCCAAATACTGAAGACGCGGTTAGCACCGCACCAACCCAATCCGCTGCGACGCCATCGGCCAGCGCCGCTAGTTCGATATAGGTGTAATAGCCGCCGATATTGATATAGGTAAAACAAACAGCGACTAGGCAAATAATAGGAAAGTAACCAGGTACCCGCCAATTTTCGGCCACCTCTTCGATACTCTTCTGGTGAGCTAATTCTTCCGTGTTTAGTGGTCGACTTGGCAACCATTTAATAGCAACAGCACAAAGCAGCGCAAGCAGAATAAATAGCAGATAAATTTGATTCATTTCCAGTTGAGGAAAAAAGTGTAGTTCCAGCGCCGTAGAAATTGCAAAACCGAATAATAAAATATTAAAAGCACGCACCGGATTGGTAGTGCCGCCTAAAGATACGACTGCAACGGCAGTAAAGATTCCACTACCAACACCGGCAGTAGCACGCAACCACAACACCTGATCGTAATCCACTAGCACCATACATGAAGCATTGGAAACAACCGATAGCAGAACGCCAAACAACACCAGCTTTCGCCGGTTGACTCTAGCCACCAAAAAAGCGCTCAGTACTGCACCAGCCGAAAAACCACCTAGGTCTGCGCCCCATATTCGCCCGACCTGAACTTCGGTAAACCCTGCCATTGCTACTAATGCGGTACTCAGTACTGGCACACTAACCATCACCGTATAACCCACTAGCGCCATATAGATGGCAATGATTAAAGAACGCCAGCCATCAAAGATTATTACTGGTGTATCGCCTTCAGTCGAATCATTAGCCATTTGCCACCCACTGTTTAACTTGTCAGAGTATGTCTATTGCTTTTCTTCATCTGGTGCTTCGCTCAGATAGCGCTGTATCTATATTAATAAACTGATTAACGATAAAATTTATTCAATCTCAATTGGCGCGGGTACTTGACTGCGTCGCTCTAGATTTAATGGCGCTCCGGTAGCTAAATTAATAGTAATGGCCTCGCCTTCGATCTCAAACCATACCTGTTTAATATCTTTATAATAGCTAAAAATAGAAGCATTGCCGAACATCACCTGCAAACCCCAAGACCAAGCCGAGTATTTAATCTACGGATCGACTGGATTACCTCGGAGTCTGACTTGCGGTCTTTTTAAAGGCCCAACAGTTAACCGCTAGACACTAAATATACCTATTAGTATTGAGATTCGGGTAACCGCACTACCATACCGTCCATTTCATCTGTGACCTGAACTTGACAGCTTAGTCGACTAGTCTCTGTGCGCACATCAAGCATCTCTAAGACTTCTTGTTCTTCATCATTTGCCTCACCGGCAATTTCAGCCCAATCGGGGTCGATAATGCAATGACAGGTACAACAAACACAGCAACCGCCGCACTCGGCGACGATACCGTCAATCATATTGTTTAGAGCGCCCTCCATGACACTACTCCCAACTGCTACGTCAACATGATATTTAGTGCCATCGAATTCAATATAGGTTATTGCCGGCATTATTACTGCTCTCCATTAGTTAATTAATAAGTGTTTTTATATCAATGCCCTCGTCTACCAAGGCAGCGACATCAATGGTAGATTGTTGCAAAATTAATTTTTTTGCCATCATGAAATCTTTAGGGCGGTTAATACAATCAGCAGCAATAATATGCTGATCTTTGATATAAAAGACCGTAAAGCTGCGATCTCTGCTGGTATCACCACGGACCACTGCTTCGGTGTAGCCTTGACTGATTCCCACAATCTGAAGTTTGACATCAAACTGATCAGACCAAAACCAAGGAAGTTCTGAGTAAGCTTTTTTTATCCCACACAGACTAGCGGCCGCTGCCTTAGCCTGTTCTGAAGCGTTGGGGACAGACTCTAATCGAAGAGACCTTTTCAGTAGAGCATTTGGATGAAAGGTGCAGTCTCCTGCAGCAACAATATCAGGGTGACTCGTCTGAGCGAATTCATCTACCACAATACCATTTTCAACAACCAACCCTGCCTCACTAGCCAGTTCTGTATTAGGAATTACGCCAACACCTATAATCACCATATCTGCGTCGCTATAGGTATCATCATCACAGATTACGCTCCTCACCTGGCCATCACCCTGCAATGCCACGACCTTGGAGCCTAGTCTAATCTCAACGCCCTCTTCCTCATGAAGACGCTTATAAAATTCAGATACCTGCTCTGAGGCTACGCGCTTTAGTAATCGAGACTCTGTTTCCAGTACTGTAACCTTAATCCCTAGCTTAGTTAGTGAGGCCGCTGTTTCTAATCCTATATAGCCACCTCCTATAATCACCGCTCGCTTGGCATTTTTAGCTGACTGACGTATTCCTTTAACGTCATCCATAGTGCGCAGATAATGAACCCCCCCTAACTCAGCGCCTGGCAGGGCCAACTGTCTAACCCGAGCACCGGTGCAAAGAGCAAGTTTTGTATACGCTATTTTTTCCCCAGTATCTAAAGTGATTTGATTGGTAGCTACATCAATGGCTACCACTGTATGGCCAAGTTTAAAAACAGCATCGAGTTTTTCGTACATTTCTGGCGCACGAAGCGCTAATCGACCTTCCTCAACACTACCGTCTAAATACGCTTTTGAAAGAGGAGGTCGTTGATAAGGCATGTGCAGCTCGTCACTAATAACCGTGATCCCGCCTAACCAGCCTTGCTGGCGAAGGCTAATCATTAACTGAACCGCCGCATGGCTAGCTCCGATAATAACAACGTGATCAATGACTTCCATTTTTAATCCTTTTTATCCCTTCACTAAATCTATCCTAGTGATTCTGCTCGGGTTAATAGTAAGGGCAGCATTATCTATCAAGATCCATGGTACTGGAAGATGCTTCGCTTATTTTTAGACGCTAGGGTGATTGATCTTTGGTTGAGGCTACACAAGAGAGGTTATTGCAAATGGTCTGGGGGTACGTAATCAAAGATGAAATTAATACGACCTTCGGCACCTTTATTCATGACGCTGTGTTTTTGCTGGTTATTAATCTCGTAAACCTTACCCACCTCAAATTGATAAGGTCTACCTCCTATCATGAATCTGACACGAGGGTTAGTATATATAGGTATATGAATCCGATGGCCATGATGAAAAGAAGGATGTTCATCACTATGCGGTTTAATAACACCTCCCGCCTGCAGACGCGCTGCCATTGCTCTAATAATGGTGCCTCCAGGAGGATAGTGATCTTGAAGAATTTTATTCATCAATGGGAGTGCTTGCTCGGCCAGTAAATCCCAGCCGGGCTCTTTGGTAACCTCTATATTGGGCCACCCTGAACCGTCAGTAAAAATCATTACCATGGACTGGGTTTGCTGGTGCACTTCATACTCAAGCTGCCGAAAGGTGTTCCCCTTCCAGCATTCCTCAGAAAGCTGCATAATTACATCTCTCAGCGGCGTAATATCATATTCACCTAACTCTTTTAGAGGAACTCCAATATCCATAGACCCTATCACTCATCTCAATTTTTTATTTGACTAACAGTAAAATGGGAAGATCAACAAGTCAACCGATAAGGTTTCAATGAAAAGTTAAACGGGCCCACCATACGTATACGCATTTAATACAGTCTTCTGCCGCCATAGCATAAGGCAATGTGTCGCAAAAATCCTCACCAGAACTAAACTTATTAGCATGATATCTGGTTTTAGCTCCCCTAAAAAAGTATTTACCTAAACATAAAAATGCACTACCCTAAGAGGTAGGTAAGGAAAATTATAGAGTACGTCCCATTGACATGTCAGACGACCTATAAGTATATTAATGTTCAGTTTATCAACAGTCCCAAGGCCGACATAAAATAGTATGACTTATTACAACAGGCTTTAACGGACATTTTTGAGGGAAGAATAATGGCTAATGTAGACCAATCACAAAGAAAATTTTCAATTCGAAGGAAGTTAATTGTTACCTCTATGGCGACGGCTTTAGGTTTAATAGGACCACCCGTAGCGCTAGGTCAAGACGCGTCCCTTGAAGAAATTATCGTAACAGCACGCCAACGAGCTGAATCTACTCAAGATATCCCCATGACTGTTCAGAGTCTGTCAGGTGATGATCTACAGAAACAAGGTATAACGACTCTTGAAGACTTTTCTCGATTCGTCGGTAACCTTAGTGTTCAGACGACGGCTCCCGGCCAAAATACTATTGTCTTTCGCGGAGTAAGCGACGGTGGCGGGTTCTTAGTTGACCCAACGGCAGCTATATATTTAGATGAGCAGCCTATGTCAATGACATCTATGGCACCCGACGTTTATCCCGTTGACATTGCTCGAGTGGAAGCCTTAGCCGGCCCTCAATCAACTTTATTTGGAGCCTCATCGCAAACAGGTACCATTCGAGTCATTACCAACAAGCCCGATACGTCAGAATTTTCTGCTGATATTGGCTTAGGAATGTCAGGAGTCGCAAAAGGCGATAATGGATATGATTTTGACGCTACGGTTAACATCCCTGTCATAAAAGATAAGCTTGCGATTCGATTATCTGGCTTTAGTGCCGAAGATGGCGGCTTTGTAGATAGCGTGTCTGGAATGACTGTAGTCGACGCGTACAGTGGCCTTGGTGGCCTTAAGAGCAATGCCGGCAATGTTGAAGATGATATTAATAACGTAGAATGGTCTGGTGGTCGAATATCAGCGAAATGGCTTGTATCGGATGACTGGTCCGCTACTCTAACCACCAACTTCCAAGAAATTACGGCCAATGGCTTTAATGACATGGATGAAACCGTTGGTGATCTTGAAACTGTCAAATTCTATGACGAGTTCCGGACTGACGACTGGACCCAAACTAGCTTAGTGATAGAAGGGGACCTAGGGTTCGCTGACTTAACGGTCGCGGGTTCCTACTATGATCGCGAAACTTTCTATCAGCATGATACTCAGACCTATACTGCCTACTTCATGTACACCTTCGGCACCTATTTAGGTTATGCCACATATGATTTCGGCACAGACCCCATTGGATATCTAACTAACGATCAGAAAAATGAATCTACTACATTCGAGGTTCGTCTAACCGGTTCCTCTGATAAAGTTGATTGGACTGTGGGTGCATTCTACATGGACTCGGATGAAAACTGGGACTTTAAAAGTTATGTTGATGGCTACGCCAACTCACCTGCATTTGCAGCTTGGGCTGGATATGCTGCTTATTACGACATGACCATCGCACCAACTGATGCCTGGTGGTACTCAGATCAAAGCACCTCGCGACAAGACAAAGCGGTTTTCGGTGAGATTGATATCAAACTGACAGATCGATTGTCGCTCCTTGCGGGCGGACGTTGGTATGAGGTTGATAGAAACATAGAGTACTTTGTTGAAAAACCATATGGCAATCCAAACTTAGCAACACCGCCTCGTAGCGCTTCAGATGATGGTTTTATCCCAAAATTCGGGCTGCAATACGACCTTGCCGATAACTTAATGATCTGGACCGTCTATTCAGAAGGGTTTCGAGTAGGTGGCACGAACCGAGGTAGAGGTATACCAACCCTACCTGTTGATTACGGATCGGACATTGTCGAAAATACTGAGATTGGTCTGAAATCGAATTGGAATGACGGTAAAATTCAGATTAATGCGACTCTCTATGATATGACATGGAACGATATGCAGCTAGAAGTAACCGATCCAAGTTTTGCTATAGGAGAGCCTTGGCAAGCAGTTGTGGCCAATTTAGGTGATGCAACCATTAGTGGTGCTGATCTGGATATAAAGGCAGTAGTCGGTGAGAACCTTCAAGTAGGCTTTAACATCACAAGGATCTTTCACGCCTATGTGGATGCGCCAGAAACTTATGCTGACGATCGCTTCCCTGGTGGTCAGGCTCCGTTAGGTCTCGTAAGTAAGTCTGCTCTTCCGTTGTTTGCTGATACCTCATATTCGTTTTACTTGGAATATACGACCCAACTAGAACTGTTTGATGGCGGGGACGCCTTCATGCGTTTCCAGCACTCGTATAACGGAACCTCGCTCAATCGAGTCACTGATGGTGCTAATGCGCCGAGACAGACTCAAGGCGATTACCGTATATCGGATCTTGTCATGGGTTATGAGATGGGTGATTGGAAAGCTCAGCTGAGCCTAAGCAATATTACAGACGAAAGAGGGATAGCCTTTAAAGACTCCTCGGATTTCGATCCATATTATGGTCGCAATAGTAACAACATAGTACGACCCAGAAACTATAGTATTTCTTTAAGACGATATTTCTAGGTTTTACTTCAACAAAAAAAGGCACGCTTAGCGTGCCTTTTTTTATGCCTGCAATATTATTTAGTTAAAAAGGCCATACCTCTAGTCCATGTATCGCATTGCGTATATCCATGGTCAAGTTCACGGCCGAAATACGTTCCTTAGACCCAACATCATATAAACTAATAGTGGACGGTGATGAACCTGCCGCTATTAAACAATCGTTCACCACACATAGGCCACGCCCAAAGGCCTGTCTGGCAACTTTAGTGTCATCAACACCATGAAACTGCAGCTCTTCTGTCTTGTAGGTAGGGACTGGCAATACAATCGACTCACCATTTCGACGGACATGACGTATCACGTCACTCTTCGTGTCATTAAATATTACACCCTCAAGAAAAGGTCTGGCATTGTGTATTCCTTCTGGAAGACTGCAAACCTTGGCAATACTCATATCAGATGAAAGCCTTAGCAGAGCACGTGTATGCAACCCGCTGAAGTAAACACCGGTTTCTGCAACGTGTATCATATTAATATGGTAGTTATTTGAGAACGGAGGGCCACTTTGACCCATAGGATCAAATCGTTGCCCCGTCCAGTCATCACCGTTTCGAGAAACATATAAGCCCCAAATAAAACTCAGGGTTTTTAGATTGAATACCAGAACACTATCGTAGCCGGTTGAGGTCAAAAACAATAAATGATCACGTCGGCTTATTTCATGGCAATGCTTTAGGTATTCGTTGCGATAGGATCCTAGCAACTCAAACTCGGGGCTGTAGCAAAAAAGCTCGTCACTCGCGGCAATCCATACTTGCTGATCGATGAATTCTATACCACGAAGACCCCTATCCCAACCACGCCCTGAAAAATCAATATCACCGTCATTCCAGTCAATATGTTGCTCTACCGCCTGACTATCGAAGTCAATGGTATAAACACCACCATGACTCTGTCCTTTCTCGCTACCTCGTACCACCGAGGTCGCAATCAACTTAGGTAAATTCATTGAGATTACCGCTCTATAATCGTTGGATCAGATTCATTTAACAAAGGTGCCAAAATTTCTTTTAGCGTGCCAATATGTGCATCAAACCGTTGCCAGGTATTCATTGATTTGTTGTAGATCGGTTGCCTAACTTGCTCAGAACTTGCAGTTCTGACAGATCGTTTTGTTTCGTGAAAATTCACACAAGCTTCTTCAAAAGGAAGATCACAATAATCTAAAATACGCCTAACTTGTGTCTCCAAATCCTGAACAACATCTTCATACTGAACTCGCAAAACCTTGCCAGGCAAAACCTCATCCCAGTGACCCATTAATTGATCATATTCGAGATAAAACTCACCCAACTCAAACGTATCATAGGTAAATGTCTGTCCTTTAGCGAAATGTTGCTTAAAGCAACCTACGCAACTATCTAAGGGGTGGCGGCGGGCATCTATAATCTTTGCATTGGGCATTATTGCTTGTATGAGCCCTACGTGAGCAAAATTATTCGGCATCTTGTCCGTAAAGAATGGTGCGCCGCGACGATGTCGTTGGGTTCTATCGAAATACTCCTGCCCCAGTTGAGTTATCTCAGCGTCACTCATTTGAAGAATGCCATCAGGAAAAACTCTGCCTTGCGCTTTATTGCTAATCATCTGTGAGACAACCCCAAGATCGGGTAATTCACTGGTACCATCAACTAGGCTATGGCTAGCCAAAATTTGTTCGAGTAGGGTTGAGCCTGATCTTGGAAGCCCAATGATAAAAATCGGGGCAGGGTCTTGAACCCCAACTTGGCTTTCTTTCATTCTGTCGAAAAATTCACGAGAAAAGGTTTCTTTAATCTTGGTATGCGCCACTTCCGTTTGCACGGGATCATAGGCAATACTATTTCGATGTTCTCCATTTCCTTGACTATAGTACTGATAGGCAAGGTCATAATCCTTTTTATCTTCGAAGGCTTTACCCAAACTGAAAGCAAAATGCACTATCGACTCTGAAGGAAGAGACTCCTGATTAATACGCTCAACCATATCCTCAATTTCAGTGTCACTAAAGCGGAATGTTTTTAGATTTGAAAGGCTAAAGTAAATTTCTCCAAAATTGGGCCGAAGTGCAATAGCGGCTCGATAGGCTTCAATGCCTCCTTCTTGATCACCCAGTGTTTTCAGCACGTGTCCAAGGCCGATATAAGCCCCGGCCAAACCCGGATCCAGAGTTACCGCGCGTTTATAAGCACCCGCCGAATCCTCAGTTCGACCTGCCATTGCCAAGGCTGCCGCATAATAATAATGCGATGAAGCGTTGTTTGGCTCAAGTTCTAAAGCTTGCTCAAGAGCCTTAATAGCCTCCTCTTCTTTACCTTGTTCTTTAAGCGCAGTTCCTAAATCGTGCCAGGCAATCATGAACCTGGGCGCCATTTCTACTACTTTTCGTAACAGCTTCTCGGCTTCGCTAAAAGCACGTGCGTGAAGTGCAATCCTGCCAAGCAAAAGTCCAGCATTCACATCACGAGGATTGGCAGCCAGTACTTCTTTCGCAATAGCCTCGGCCTCACGAAACTTTCCTTCCGCAAAAAACTTCGTCGCTTTTTCTAAATTAGCCTGAACAGGCGACATGCTGGCGGCATGTGTTAAAGCAGCATCACCAGCCTCATCTCGGCCCAAACTTTTAAGTGCGCCCCCCAGTTTAGAAAATGCACTCGCACTGTTTGGGTTCTGCTCTATAGCCTTCTGCAAAGAAATCAGCGCTTCTTCAGATCTTCCAAGATTTAGCAGTACCGTACCTAAATCCTCATGAACACTGGGGTAGCCTGGTGCTATCTGAGTCACCGTTCTTAAAGTCTTCTCCGCCTCCTCGAAATCATTTTTGCGCAGCAGTATGCTTCCTAATAAGGACAAAAAATTAACGTCTCTCGCGTTTTCAGACAACCAAGACCTACAAAGGGTTTCAGCCTCATCTTGAGCACCATTTTTTAATAAAGAAATTGCTCGATCAAAGGTATTTCTAGGATTATTTTCTACCACAGATATCTGCCTTTTTAAAAATCTCATGAAAGTCAAAAACCGACTGCTAAACGCGAATATTATTGATATTTATTATTAATTATATACTGCACAACCAGTATATAATTAAAACATTAATCCAAGGGAAAAATATAGTATGCCTATATTAAATGCTCTGCGTCTGGCTCTCATCGTCCTAACAATTACCCTCATATCCAATGTATCTGCTGAACAATACGCGCTGGTAGCAGACGGTGTAATCGATGGGAAATCAAATGATCTGCTGAAAGGCAAGGCTGTCATAGTGACGGGGTCTAAAATCACAGCCATAGTCGATGTGAACCGGATTCCAAAAGATGCTATGAAGGTTAATCTTCCAGGCACAACTCTTATGCCTGGGATGATCAACGCCCATGAGCATCCATTGCTCTATAAAAATGATTATCAGAATGCACACCTACAGGGATCCTCGGCCTACAAAGCGCTGTTAGGACTTTCTAACCTACAACGTTTACTTCAGGCGGGATGGACAACCATTAGGGTTATGGGCGATGGCGATGTCTACTATGCAAACCAAGATATTCGTAAAACTATTGATGCTGGCATTTTCATCGGCCCTCGTCTTACAGGCGCTGCACACTACATTTCGATCACTGGAGGTGGAGGTGATGTTAATTATTTTTCTCCAGAACAAAACGTTGTCGCCGATGGACTGATCGCTGATGGCCCTGATGAAATTCGCAAAGCTATTAGAAAAGAAATTAAGTATGGGTCTGACTGGATAAAAATTATGGTGACTGGCGCATTTATGTCTGTCGGTGATAATCCAAGAAATGTCTCTTTTAGTCCAGAAGAGCTGAGCGCAGCAATCGAAGAAGCCTCTCGACAAAACATTCCAGTCGCAGCCCATGCCCATGCCACAGCAGGCATCAATCAAGCGGTTATTGCCGGTGCAAGGTCAATTGAACATGGCAGTTATCTCGATGAGGAATCTATTGCCTTGATGGTCGAACACCAGACCTACTATGTACCGACCATTTATGTAGGCGACTACTATGCTAATAGCGGAAAGCTGCTGGCACAAAGCAAAAATGATGATTTTTACTTATCTTTTAGAGATGATTGGCTAGTAATGATCGGGAAAGCACATAAAGCCGGTGTAAAGATAGCTGTCGGTTCAGATCTATGCGGTTACGCGGTAGAGTCACATGTCTGCGCCCGAGAATTTGCCACATTAGTAGAGGCTGGTTTAAGTCCGATGGATGCCATTAAAGCCGGAACTAGCGTGGGGGCGGAATTACTTCAGTGGGATGATCGAATAGGAAGTATTGAGGTCAATAAATTGGCTGATATTATCGCCGTACCTGGAAATCCTCTATTAGATGTGAGCGCCCTTGAAAAACCAGTATTCGTTATGAAAAATGGGCAAATTATCATAAATACATTGGAGAACTATTCCGCTATTAACAACTAAATTTGGCCTCTTCAGATCATATTTGCCATCATAGTTTCAGGGGCTTCTAGATACGCTTTCCAATGATTATTGAAACGGGCGATAGTGGCGCCATCAATAACTCGATGATCGCCTGACCAACTTACCGTCATAATCTGTCGTTCAACTAACTGGCCATTACCATCAAACCGCGGTAGTCCTTGAATCTTACCAAGAGCAACAATGGCAACTTCAGGTTTATTGATGATGGGTGCTGCTGAAATACCACCAATAGCACCAATGTTAGAAATCGTAACAGTGCCACCCTTTAAGTCTGCGGGATTTATAATGCCGGAGCGCGCAGCCCCAGTTAAACGCCCTATTTCTTGGGCTATTTCGACTATCGATCGCTGCTGTACATCCTTTACATTAGGCACTAACAAGCCTGTTTTACCATCTACGGCCATGCCAACATTATGACTAGCAAGATAGGTTATTTCACTAAAGCCCTTATCCACGCGGCTATTAATAATAGGAAATGCTAGCAAGGACAGTGAAAGCGTCTTCATCAGTAAAGGCATCAGGGTTATCTTAAGATCATCTGAACCATACCTC
>Ga0308009_10000998_pt1 | contig 17789 bp, 17 predicted proteins | sample Neamet127_FD_203134 | JGI IMG/M metagenome (GOLD analysis project Ga0308009, IMG submission 203134) | Marine microbial communities from water near the shore, Antarctic Ocean - #127 | ecosystem: Environmental > Aquatic > Marine > Unclassified | place: Southern Ocean | collected 2014-07-24
CTGCGCCTGCACTTGAGCGTCGCACTCGCAAGCGCTCTGGGGCACTGCCCTCATTGCAAGTGGGTAAGTCGAAAATTAAATTTATGACACAGTAAGACTAGGAGCCGCTCGCTCCGGAACACCTCAGCCAGCGCCGGCCCCCAGTTGCCGCGCCAGATGCATTTGATGCAAGGTGATCTTGCGCACCTCGGCCTGGCTGGTCTGGATGTGAGAGCGCAGCAGCAGGGCGGCCTGATCGCCGCGCTTGCGCTGGATTGCCGTGAGGATCTTGGCGTGTTCCTCATAGGTGGCGTCGATGCGCGGCTGCTTGGTGAAGTCGAGCCGGCGGATCACGCGTATGCGTTCGGTCACGTCACGGTGTACCCGCGCCATCTCGGCGTTGCCGGCCGCAGTCACCAGCGCGCAGTGAAAAGCCTCGTCCCATTGCGCGACCTGCACCGTGTCGCCGCTGCGCTGCTCAGGGCTGACCAGCCAGATGGACGCGAGATCATCGAGCACCGCCGGATTGACTTTCAAGGCGTCTTCGCAAAGCCGGTGCGCCGCCGTGGTCTCCAGCACCATGCGCAGGTCATACAGCTCTTCAAACTGGTCGAAATCAAAAGGCAACACGCGCCAGCCGCTGCGAAACAGCACCTCCACAAAACCTTCCTGCTGCAGTTTGAACAGCGCCTGGCGCACCGGCGTGCGTGACACGCCCAAGCGCTCGCTGATTTCAGTTTCGGTAAAACGGTCTCCCGGCACCAGCTTGAACTCGGATACGTTGCGCTTGAGCTCTTCGTAGACCTCGTCGGCACGCGAGCGATGAACGGGCGTCTCCCCAAGAGCGGAAGAATGGTTGGGGGCGGTGTGCATGGCGAAACTCTAGCAGTGTTGGAGTGGTGCTGGCAGGGCCGCCAGTGCAGACAGCAACGGGGCACTGGTTGCGGTCCAGCCGACGATGGCGCCCTGGGCGCGCATCATTGCCACGGCCGCTGTTTTGAAGGCAGGAAAATAACTTTCGGTGCAGTCCTCCAGCAGCAGGCAGTCATAACCCCGGTCGTTGGCTTCGCGCATCGAAGTTTGTACACAGACCTCGGTGGTCACGCCCATGAACAGCAGGTGCGTGATGCCGGTCTGCTGCAGCCGCTCGTGCAGGCCGGTGGCGTAAAAGGCGCCCTTGCCGGGTTTGTCGATAGCCATCTCGCCGGGCAGCGGCGCGAGCTCGGCAATGATCTGGTTGCCCGGTTCACCGGCGATCAGGATGCGGCCCATAGCGCCCTTGTCGCCGATGCGCAGGGCCGGGTTACCGCGGTTGCGTTTGGCAGGTGGGCAATCGGCCAGGTCGGCGGTGTGCGCCTCGCGCGTGTGCACCACGAGACCGCCAGCCCGGCGCCACGCCTCAAGCACGGCCTGGCAGGCCGGTACGATGGCTTGCAGCAGCGACACGTCGTTGCCCAGCGTTTCACCAAAACCGCCCGGCTCGATGAAGTCGCGTTGCATGTCGATGATGACGAGGGCTGTTGACCTCAGCTCGAAGGTGTAGGGGAAGGGTTGGGCTTGGGTTAGTTGCATGATGGTGCTGTAGTTGAAGTCACGATGCTGCGGCTGCGGTTTGCGTGAGACAGCAGGTCTGACTCCCCACTCCCACCCCTAACCCCTCCCTCGCCCCGCTGGGCGATGGCGGGGGACTTCATCTGGCCGCGTGCGCTGCGCTCGTGTGCAAACATGACTGTCTGTTGGAAGTCCCGCACAAGAAGCGCTGCGCGCTTCTTGTGCTCCGGAGTTTGACTTTTTCTTTGCTTACTTTCTTTTTGGCGACGCAAAAAGAAAGTGAGTTGCCGCCGGGCAACCCCCGGCTTGTGGGCACACCTCCAACGCAGGATGAAAAGACGGCTTCGACAAGCTCAGCCCGAGCGGTGATAGACCCCGGCTTGCAGTTCACACCACCACCTCAGCCAAAGGCTGATGATGCCCCCCACCCATATGCGCCCCCAACACCTGCCGCTCCGCTCCGGCAGCAGCGGTCTCAAAAACGATGCGCCCTTCACTCATCACCACGATGCGGTCGGCCAGTTCGAGCAACTCGTCCAGATCCTCGCTGATCAGCAACACCGCGCCGCCCTGCTGCGCCACGCCGCGCAGGCGGGTATGGATTTCCTTCACCGCAGCGAAGTCCAGGCCGAACACCGGGTTGGCAGCGATCAGCACCTTGATCTCGCCATGGAGTTCGCGCGCCAGCACGGCGCGCTGCACATTGCCGCCCGACAGGCTACGGATGGGTGCGTTTTCGCTCTGGGTCTTGATACCGTAACCGTCTATCCATTCGCGTGCGCGGCTGCGCCAGCGGCCGAAGCGCAGGCGTCCGCCCCACCCCGCACGGGACGACAGCGGGGGCCGGTCGAAGTCGCGCAGCGCCATGTTCTCAGCCACCGACAGGTCACCGACGCAGGCGTTGCGCAGTGGTTCCTCGGGCAGGCTGCGCACCTTGAGGCGATGGTTCTCATCGCGCGTGGCGGTGTAGGGCTGACCCGCCACACGCACGGCACCGCCGGTCCGGCGGCGCTGGCCAACCAGGGCTTCGACCAGTTCGCGCTGACCGTTGCCGGAGACGCCGGCGATGCCGAGGATCTCGCCCGCCGCCACCGACAGGCTCAGTTCGCGCACGGCAAGTGTGCCGCGGTCGCCCATGACCTGCAGTCCACTGACTTCGAGCGGCGCAGCAGTTGCTACTATATTGATAGCTACTTGCGCACGACCAGTATGGGCTGGAGGCCTGTTTTGTTCCATAACCAGGCCTCCGGGACGGGCCGCAACCGGATCACCAACCATGGCCTGCGCCAGCCGCGCCGGGTCGGTCGATGTCACCGGGGTGGTGTGCACGGCCTTGCCACGGCGCAGCACCGTCACGTCATCGGCATAGGCCATCACTTCGCGGAACTTGTGGGTGATGATCAGCACCGTGCAGTGGCCGGCGCGCGCGAAGTCGCGCACATGGCCCAGCACCTCGTCGGCCTCCTGTGGCGTGAGCACCGAGGTCGGCTCGTCGAGGATCAACAGGCGCGGCTTCAGGTAAAGCTGCTTGAGCAGTTCCAGCTTCTGCTTCTCGCCGGCCGCCATGTCAATCGGCCGCGCGTCCAGGTCCAGCTGGAACGGCGTGGTCTGCAAAAAGGCCTGGAGTTCGGAGCGTTTTTTCTTCCAGTCGATCACTGCTGGTGCCCGGCCGCTGGCCAGCAACAGGTTTTCAGCCACCGTCATGCCAGGCGCCAGCGTGAAATGCTGGTAGACCATGCCGATGCCCAGCGTACGCGCCACCACCGGGTTGTCAATCGCCTGCTCGCGGCCGTCAATCAGGATGCTGCCTTCCGAGGGCCTTTGGTATCCCGCCACACATTTGACCAGCGTGCTTTTACCGGCGCCGTTTTCGCCGAGCAGCGCATGCACCGTGCCCGGCGCGACCTTCATGCTGACGCTGTCAAGCGCGGTGAAGCTGCCAAAACGCATGCTCATGCGGTAGGTGTCCAGCGCCAGTGCGCCGGTGGCCAGCGGCAGGCTGCCGATGGCGGCGGCTGTGCTCATGGCTGCGCCAGTGCGTCCAGCACTGCTGCCGAGCTTGCATGCGCGCCGAACACGCCGCCCTGCATCGTGATCATCTTCAGCGCCGCCTCGTGGTTGCCCTTATCGGTGGCGGCGGTGCAGTCCGACAACAGCAGGCATTCGAAGCCACGGTCGTTGGCGTCACGCATCGTCGTGTGCACACACACATCGGTCGTGATGCCGGTCAGGATCAGGTTGCGGATGCCGCGCGTGTGCAGCACCATCTCCAGGTCAGTGGCGTAGAACGAGCCCTTGCCGGGCTTGTCGATCACCACCTCGCCCGGCAAGGGCGCCAGTTCGGGAATGATCTCCCAGCCCGGCTCGCCACGCACCAGGATGCGGCCGCACGGTCCGACGTCGCCGATGCCCACGCCGTTCGTGCCGATCTGGCGCGAGCGCCAGCGTTTGTTGGCCGGCAGGTCCGACAGGTCGGGGCGGTGGCCTTCGCGCGTGTGGATCAGGTGGTAGCCTGCAGCGCGCATGGCGGTCATCAGTGTCTGGAGGGGTTCTATCGGCGCGCGCGTCAGCGAAATGTCGTAACCCATCTTGTCGACGTAGCCGCCTGCGCCGCAGAAATCGACCTGCATGTCGATGACAACAAGCGCGGTGTTGCCCGGCTGCAGGTCACCGTTCCAGGGCCAGGCGTAGGGATTGGCGCCAACGAAGCGTTGCATCGCGATGTTTCCTTCTCAGGCTTTGTAGCTGCGGGTCGGCACGTCAAAACCGCAGGAGGTGCCATCAGTCACGTCCACCGGCCAGGGCAGCTTGTACGTGCCGTCCATCATGTCGCGCATATAGGTGTAGGGGCAGTCCTGGGCGCCGCCTTTTACCGCCACATAACCACGGTGGTAGAGCTGGTAGATGTTGTTCTCCACGCCCCAGCCGGTACGCGCTTCGCGCACCAGGTCGGGCCGCACTTCGGCGGTGATGATTTCGTCGGGACGCCCGCCGCCCTCGACCAGCACTGTGCCGTCGAAGTTACAGAACATGCCTTCACCCATCGAGTCGAAGCTGCCGTCACTGCCGCACATACACACGTTGGCGGTGATGGCCAGGTTGCTGAAAGCGTTGGCCTGATTGCTGATCTTCCAGCTGTGGCGGATGGGTGCGGTGTAGCCAGCGGTGCGGATGATGATCTCTGCGCCCTTGTAGGCGGCCTCGCGCGCCATCTCGGGGAACATGCCGTCGTGGCAGATGATCAGCGCGAGCTTGCTGCCGTTCGGGCCGTCGCAGACCGGCACGCCGAGGTTGCCTGGCTCCCAGGGTTCGACCGGCACCCAGGGATGCAGCTTGCGGTAGTAGAGCTTGACAGCGCCGGTGTCGTCGATGATCAGGCCGCTGTTGTAGGGGTTGCCGCCGGGGTTGGCCTCCATGATGGAAAAGCAGCCCCAGATGTGGTTGTCCACACAGGCGCGCTTGAAGGCGGCGATCTCCGGGCCGTCGAGCGACACCATCAGCTCGGGGGCCATCGACATCGACAGCCCGTGCAGCGAATATTCCGGAAACACCACCAGGTCCATGGTGCCCTGGTTGCGCCGCGCCTTGGCTACCATGTCGCAGATGCGTTGCGTCTGCGCGGCCAGTTGCGCAGGTGTCTCGACCACCGGTAGCTGCAACTGCACCAGGCCGATGACCACGCCATGTTTTGATTTGTTGAGTCCGCCCAATCCTGTCATTTTGTTTCCTTGTCTGGCTGATTGTTTAACGTGTGGAGGAAAGTTCGCCGGGGCTACCGTTCACTGTGGTGCCTGGCCGGCAGGTGATGACCAGGATCAACAGGGTCAGCACATAAGGCACGATATTGAACAGGTGGTAGCCCCAGCTGATGCCGATGGACTGAAGCGCTGGCCCGATGGCGCCGGCGCCGCCGAACAGCAGCGAGGTCCAGACGCAGCGGATCGGGCTCCAGCGAGCGAAGATCACCAGCGCCACCGCGATCAGGCCCTGGCCGCTGGAGATGCCTTCGTTCCAGCTGCCCGGATAAAACAGCGTGAGGCAGGCGCCGCCCAGGCCGGCGACCATGCCGCCTGCAGCGGTGGCGGCAATCCGGATCGCAGACACTGAATAACCGAGAGCGCGCGTGGCGTTGGCCGAGTCGCCCGCCATGCGCACCAGCAGTCCGGCACGGGTGTTGGCAAAGGCCCACCACAGCGCCACAGCCAGCGCGATGCCAATGGGCACCAGTGCGTTGACCTGCAGGGCCGAGCGCACCGCGGCCGAGTCGCTCCAGTTGCCCAGCGCAATCGCCGGCAGTTGCGGCGCCTGCGGCTGGATCAGCGGCTTGCCCAGGTAAAACGCCAGGCCCATCCCCAGCAGCATCAACGCAATGCCGGTGGCGATATCGTTGACGCGTGGCAGCGAACACAGCACGCCGTGCAGGGTAGCCAGCAGCGCACCGGTTGCGGCGGCGGCCAGCACGCCGACCCATGCCGAGCCGGACAGGTAGGACGCGCCAAAGGCCGACATCGCCGACAGCACCAACACACCTTCCAGACCCAGGTTGATGCGCCCCGATTTTTCAGTGATGCATTCCCCCAGGCTGACGAACAGGAAAGGCGCACCAACGCGCAAGGCGCCGCCGACGATGCCAGCAAAAAAGATCAGCAACTGGTCGGCGCTCATGGCTTCTCCAGCGGCAGGGGGATGGGACTGGGTTCGGACGGGCCGAAGCGGTTGATGCGCGCAAAAAAGGCTTTCCAGTCCACATCGCGCAGCGCCTCGCTGGCCAGGATCAGGACAAAAGCAATGCCCTGCAGCACCAGCACCGAAGCATCTGGCAAACCCAGGCGACGCTGCAGCAGACTGCCGGCGGCGCCGAAGCCGCCGAACAAAATCGCTACCGGGATGATGGCCACCGGATGCTGGCGTGCGATGAAGGCCACGAGAATGCCGGCGTAGCCGTAACCGGCGATCAACGAGGCGTTGGCGTTGGTGTGCACCGCCGCCACCTCGATGGCACCCGCCAATCCGGCGCTGGCGCCGCCGAGCGCGCAGGCCAGCAGGATCAGTTTGGAGGCCGGCAGGCCGACCAGTTGCGCCGCGCGCGGATTGCCGCCGACCACACGCACAGCAAAACCCGAAGGCGTGATACGCATCCACAGGCCGGCTGCCAGGCAGGCCAGTACACCGATCACCAGCCCCCAGTGCACGTCGGAGCCGGCGATGCCGCCTAGGCGCACACTTTCGTCCAGCGAGAAGGTCGAGGGTTTGTTCAGGCTGGACGGGTCGCGCAGCGGCCCTTCGACCAGGTGTTTGAACAGCCCGATGGCGACATAGGCCAGCAGCAGGCTGCTGATGGTTTCATTGATGCCGCGGTACTGGCGCAGCCAGCCTGCCAGCGTGATCCATAACCCACCGGCTGCGGCGGCTGCCAGGCAAACCATCACCGTGCCGACCGTATTGGCCGGCAGTGGCAGGCCCTGCGCCAGGCCGGCGCAGGCCAGCCCGCCAAGCACCACCGCGCCCTCGCCGCCAATCACCGTCAGGCCGGCGCGCGCCGGGATGGCCACACACAGGGCGGTCAGCATCAGCGGTGCGGCGCGCTGCAAGGTGTTCTGCCACGAGTACCAGTCGCCGAAGGCGCCCTTGAACAGCAGCAACCAGACCTCCACCGGGCTCACGCCAGCGAACCAGACAAAAACGCCGAACAGCCCGAGCGCCGCGATGATCGCGCCGACCGGCAGCAGGAAGTTGGCGAGGGATTGGCGCATGTGCGTGTTGTGCTTTTGTCATGCCGGACTTGATCCGGCATCCACGCTGGCGCGCCAACATGGATTGCGGGTCAGGCCCGCAATGACAGCCGCTTCAGACCGAGCCGATCACCCCTTCGACCAGGTAATTCATCTTCTCCAGCTCCAGATCGGTCTGTTTGAAGACCTTGCCGGCGGGAACGATGGTGCCGCCCTTGTTGTCCTTGAGCGGGCCCTTGAAGATGTCGAAGCTGCCCGCCACCATCTGCGCCTTGACGCTATCGGCCTGCTTTTTCGCGACATCGGTCACCGTGGGGCCGTAGGCCGACATCTTCACGTAGCCGTCTTTCAGGCCGCCACGGATGAAGTTGGGATGCGGCTTGCCACTGCGCGCGGCTTCCACGAAGGTGGTGTAGGCGGTGAGCCAATTCCATTCGGCGCCGGTCAGGTAGGCCTGCGGCGCGAGTTTGGCCTGGCTGGCGTGGTAGCCGCAAACCATCTTGCCGCGTTTGGCCGCCGTCTCGACGATGACTTTCGGGCCGTCCACGTGCATGGTGAAAACGTCCACGCCCTGGTCGGCCAGGCTGTTGGTGGCCTCGGCTTCCTTGACCGGCATGGACCAGTCGCCCGTGAAGATAACGCTGGTGGTGATGCCGGGCTTGACGGAGCGCGCGCCCAGGGTGAAGGCATTGATGTTGCGCAGCACCTGCGGGATCGGCTTGGCGGCGATGAAGCCGATCTTGTTGCTTTTGGTCATGTGACCGGCGATCACGCCGTTGAGGTATTGGCATTCCTCGATGTAGCCGAAAAAGCTGGCCGCATTTTTTGGGTGTTTGCCTTCGGTCCAGAGCCCGCCGCAGTGGGCAAAACGCACATTGGGAAATTTGGGCGCCACCGCCAGCACGTGCGGATCGAAATAGCCGAAGGAGGTCGGGAACACCAGCGACGCTCCATCCTGCGCAATCATGCCGGTCATGGTTTTCTGCACGGCGGCGGTTTCAGGCACGTTTTCTTCCTCGACCACTTTCACACCGGGCATTTTCTTGAGTTCGGCGGCGGCCTGGGCCTGCGCCTGGTTGTAGCCGTAGTCGTCGCGCGGGCCGACGTAGATCACGCCCACGGTGATCGGCTTTTGCGCAAAGGCAAACGGGCTGGCAGCGGCTGCGCCGAGCGCAGCCAGGGTTTTGATCGAATCGCGGCGGTTGATGAAGATGCTCATGGTCAGTGCTCCAGGGTTAAAGGGAATCAGGGGTCAACAGGTCAGGAATGAAACTCAGGCAAGAAGACTCACGTGGGCAGCGACCACGCGCCAGCCCTCGGGCGTGCGCATCCAGGTCTGGCTCTGCCGGCCGGTGTTGGTACTGCCGGCGCGCTGGAACTCGACGTTGGCGGTCGCCATGTCGGCGCCATAACTGGTGATCACGGTTTTCAGCAGGCGGCGCTGCAACCCCTGCGAGGGCCGTCCGGCACGGAAGTCCTGGATGGCGGCGTAGCCGTAGAGGTTCTCTGTGGCGCCGTAACGCAGGGTGTGCGGGCTGTCCCAGAACAGCTCGTCAAGCACCTCTACCTTGTTGTTGACCAGCGCGTCCTCATAACGCGCAAACGCGGCCGTGACTTCGGCCAGGACCGCAGGAAGATTGATGGCGAGGGTGGGGTGCATGGCTTCACAGAGTGACGGGTTGAACGTGGGCAATACCGGCGTCGCCCAGCACCTGCGCAACCCGGAAGGCCAGGTCCTCGCGCCAGGGCGCGGCAATGATTTGCACGCCGATCGGCAAACCGCCGGTGCCTGCCGGCCACATCGGCGCAGTGACCACCGGGCAGCCGGCAAAAGAGATCGGCTGGGTCAGCAGGCCCATGGCGGCGCGGCAAGGCTGACGCACACCGTTGATGTCCAGCCATTCGGTGCCAATCACGGTGGCGCTGACGGGTGTGGCGGGGGTCAGCAGTACGTCCCAGTCCTGAAACAGGGTGTTGACCTTGTCGCGGTAAACGCGGCGAAAGCGCTGCGCGCGCAGATACCAGTCGACCGGTTGCAGCGCACCGGCAATGAAACGGTCCACCGACAGCGGCTCGAAATCGTCGGCACGCGTGCGCAGGTCGCCCAGGTGCAGGCTGCCGCCTTCGCTGGCGGTGATGATGAAGGCTGCAGCGCGCGCCAGCGCGGCGTCGGGCCAGGTGACGTCGGACTGCGCGTCCAGGGTGCGGCCGGCCAGCGCCACCGCCGCGCGGGCTTCGGGCCCGGCGTTGTCGTGGAAATAGCCGCCGAGCACGCCGATGCGCAGCCCGGCTGTTCCCCTGTGCAGGCTCGGCGACACCGGTTGCACACGCAGCGCATGGCAGCCCGGATCCAGTGGGTCAGGCTGCTGCAGTGCGTCGTAGGCCAGGCCCAGTCCGGCCAGGCTGCTGGCCATCGGACCAAGGTGGTCAAGGCTGTGCACAAAGGGGTAGGTGCCGCGCCGCGACAGGCGACCGAAGGTGGGCTTGAGCCCCCAGATGCCGCACAGCGAAGAAGGCACACGGATGGAGCCGTTGGTGTCCGAGCCCAGCGTCACCGGCACCTGGCCGGCCGCGACCGCTGCGCCCGAGCCGCCCGAGGAGCCGCCGGCAACCCGCGACAGGTCGTGCGGGTTGTGACACGGTCCATAGTGCGTGTTTTCGGTGGTGAAGCCGTAGGCGTATTCGTCCATGTTGAGTGCGCCCACCAGCACCGCGCCGGCGGTTTTCATCTGCGTGATCAGCATCGCGTCGGCCGATGCTGCTGGCAGACCCTGGTTGACTTTCGAGCCCGCTAGCGTGGTCAGCCCTTTGATTTCGAACAGGTTCTTGACCGCATAGGGGACGCCGGCCAGCGGCCCCAGGACCTCGCCGCGGGCGCGCTGGGCGTCCACCGCATCGGCCTCCGCACGGGCGCGGTCTTGGGTGGTTTCGGTGAAGGCATTGACCTGGCCGTTGGTGACGGCGATAGACGCCAGGCTGGCGTCCACCAGCTCGCGCGCACTGACCTCGCCTGCTGCGACAGCGGTAGCCATGGCGGCAGCGTCAAACGCTATGATTTTCATAGCTGACTGCGCCCGTCATTCAAGGGCAGAAAGGCTGCTGGGCTGTAAATTTCGGCAGGTTCGTCGTGCGGCGCCAGCGGCGCGGTATCCAGCAGCGCGGCCATGGCGGCGGTACGCTGCAGGTGCGCAACCACGCGCGCCGCGCGCTCCGGCGGCAGCGGTAGGCCCAGCATGGCGGCCGTGCTGTCGACGTAGGCCGCAATTTTTGCGTTGTCCATAGTTTCGTTTCTCCAGATCGCTCAGCGCCGCACTTCGCGCTGAAAAATTTCCAGGCTCAACTTTTTGGTGCTGATAAATCCCGGCTCGGAAAGCGTCTCTACCGTGCGCGGCCGGGCATCGTTGTAAGGCAGGATCTCGGCGACACGGGTTGGCCGCTTGGTCAGCAGCAACACCTGGTCGGCGAGGTAAACCGCTTCTTCCAGGTCGTGCGAGACCAGCAGCATGGTGGTGCCGGTCTGCATGAACACTTCCTGCAGCTTCTCGCGGATGAACAGGGTCATCTCGAAATCGAGCGCAGAGAACGGTTCGTCCAGGAACAGCACCTCGGGGTTGTTGGCCAGCGCCCGCATGATGGAAGCGGTTTGTTGCTGGCCACCGGAGAGTTCATAGGGGTAGCGGTTCAGATCGAACTTCACGTCGAAAGACGCGACCAGCTCGGCCATGCGCCTGTCCACCTCGGCCTTGGATTTGCGTTCAAGCTTGAGCGGGTAGGCGATGTTGTCGATGGTCCGCATCCACGGGAACATCGCTTCGCGGTAGTTCTGGAACACGTAGCCGATCTTGGTGTCTTTCAGCGACTTGCCGTCGAACAAAATTTCGCCAGCGTCGACGGGCACCAGGCCCGCGATCATGTTGATCAGCGTGGATTTGCCACAGCCGTTGGGGCCGAACACCGAGACGATCTTGTGTTTCGGGATGTCGAGATTGAAGTCCTCGTACAGCGGCCAGCCGGCGAAATATTTGGTCAGACCGCGGATGGTGATGTGTGTACCCGCCGGCCCCGGCTGAAACTCGCGCACGGGCACATCGGCAAATACCGGGGCGTTAAGAACTTCAGTCATCTACCACTCCAGTGAACAATGCGACGTTCAACGACCAGGAAAAAAATGTTGAGCGCATAACCCAGCGCACCCGCCGCCAGGATGGACGCATACATGTCCTTCACATTCATCACCTGCTGGGAATTGATGATGCGGTTGCCCAGCCCGCTGTCGGCCCCGATGAACATCTCGGCAACGATCACGATCACCAGTGCCATCGACACCGCAGAACGCAGTCCGACAAAACTCGGCTGCAGGCTTTCCCAGATCAGCACATCCTTGAACACCTGCCAGCGCGAGGCACCCATCACTTTGGCGGCCATCACCCGCTGCTTGCGCGCATTGATCACACCGTAAGCGCTGTTGAAAATCACGATCAGCAGTGCACCGAAAGCGGCAATCGCCACCTTGTTGATGTCGGACACGCCGAAAATCATCAGAAACAGCGGGATCAACGCTGACGACGGCGTCGAGCGGAAGAAGTCGATCAGAAACTCGACGCTGCGGTAAGCCTTCTCGTTGCTGCCGAGCAGTACGCCCAGCGGCATGCCGACGGCCGCGGCAATCATGAAAGCCTGCACCGTGCGCCACACCGTGACCGCAAAATCCTTGAGCAGCGGCCCGCCCGCCAGGCCGTTGACCAATGCGCCCAGGGCATCGAGCGGCGGCGGCAGCAGGATGGCCTTGATGAAACCGAAACGCACCGCCAGGTCCCAGATGATGAAGAGCATCACCGGGCCAATGAAGGGAAGAACCTTGTCCCAGGAGGGTCTACGCCCCGCGCCAGCCGCAGGCACGGCGGCGGGAGGCGCCCAAGGTGTACCCGTCATTGGCGGCGCTGGCATTTTCGATGGCGTGACCGACACGGCGCTCACCCCTTGTAAAGCATGGAGTCGACCATCAGGCGCGTCGGGAAAACGCCTCGCTCGGTGAACAGGTCGAAGAACTTCTGGAAGTGCGCCACATCGGCTGGTTTGAATTCATCGTACATGGTGTAGGCGGCCAGCGGCACCTCGCTGGTCAGTGCGCCTTCAATGGCGGTGTAGCCTTTGAGGTACTGCCGCGCCTCGACCGGTTTGGTGCGCACATAAGCCACGCCCTTGCCGTAGGCGGTGATGAATTTTTTGGCTTCACCCGGATACTTTTTGATGAAACTCGACGTCAGAGAGGCCGAGCCGCCAAACCACGGCGCCATCGGGTCGCCCAGCACGTATTTCGAGATCACGCCAGCCTCCAGCACGCGCGTGGTGCCGTTAAGGCGGCCAATGGTGCCGGTGGGCTCCAGCGTGTAGCAGCCGTCAAGCTGGCCCGCCGCCAGGGCCGCCACATGCTGGCCGATCGGCAGCTCGACCACGGTGGCGCCAGTGGCACCACCGCGCTCAAGCACCGTCTTCGCCAGCGTGACGTTCTGGATGCCGGGGCCGGAGCCCACACGTTTGCCCTTGAGATCGGCCATCACCTTGGCCGGGCTGGCCACCGGTACGATGACCTGGTCGAGTACGTTTTTCACATTGCTCGGGTTGGAGCAGAAAATCTTGAAGGTGCCGGGGGCCGCAAGTTCACCCACGGCAATGTTGCCGGAGCCGGTGCCGTTGGCACTGCCATCACAGCGGTCAGCCAGCATGCCCTCCATGATCTGCTGGGCGCCCGCAAACTTGAGCACCTCCACATTGAGGCCGGCTTCCTTGAAGTAGCCCAACTCGACCGCCGCATAAAACGGCAGGCCGGCAGCGATGGGCCAGTAACCGACGCGGATCTTCGGCCCCGTTTGGGCACGCACGATGGCAGGCATGCCCAGCACGCCAAGCACGGCCGCGCCGGTTTGCAGGACTTTCCTGCGCGAAGTTGAGGAAGAAGAAGTGCGAAAAGAGTTCATGGAAGCTCCTGGTTAAAAAGGGGATCAACAAAAGAGGTCAGGACATGGATGGCTTGAGCGATGCGATGTAGGCACGCCATCCGCCGAGGTGCGAGATGTCTCGCGCGCCCTGCAGGGCCTCGGCCTCGCAGACAAAACCCTGCACGCTGCTGCCGTCGGACAGTTCCAGCGTGCCAATGCCGAGCGGCGCGGGAATCAGCGCGACAAACGAGCCGTACTCGGCCAGTGGCATGTTCCAGATCTCAAGTGCGATCCCTACGCCCTGGTTGGGCGCCACGCGCAGCAGGCCGGGTTTGGGTGGCGTGGTGCCCGGCAAGGCATACAGCCGGTAATGGGCTGCGGTTTCAGCGCTGCCAACCAGCGTGGCGCCGCGTTCGGTCAGTTGACCATTGAGCGGCATGCCCGACAGGTGCGCGCCCACCACGGCGACCCGTACCGTCGCACCGGGACGCAGGCCAGAGATGGGCACCATCGAAGGCAAGGGCATGCCGGTGGCACCCAGCAGCAAGCCCGTCTGGTGGTGGTAACGCTGGCCGAGATCGGCCAGTTGCCAGTCGCTGCCGCAGGGGCCGATCACGGTAATACCAAACGGCAGACCGTCTGCCCGTATCGAGCTGGGCACCGACAGCGCAGCGTAGTCGAGCAGATTCACGAAGTTGGTGTAAGCGCCGAGCTTGCGGTTCAGCGCCACCGGGTCCTGCTGCATCTGCGCAATCGTGTAATGCGTGGGTGCGGTCGGCACCAGCAACACATCAATGCCGTCCCACATCGCGTCGGCTTGCTGGCCCAGCAGCCTGACCCGAGTCTGCACCTCATACAGATCTGCAGCGCTGTAGTTGCGGCCGGCGGCAATGATGCTGCGTACCGGCTCGACGACATCGCCTTCATGGGTATCGAAGAAACTGCGTATGGCGGTATAACGCTCGGCGACCAGCGCACTTTCGTACAGCAGTGACGCGACTTCGGCGAGCGGGCGGAAGTCGACCGGGACGGCGGTGCCGCCCATGGCCTGCAGGCGGGTGATTGCGTCACTGAAAGCCGCTTCGGCCGCGGCATCACCATAAAACTCAAGCGCCGACGGCACGCCAAAACGGAAGGCGGCGGTGAAAGGCTGCCTGGCCAGCACCAGCTTGCGCGAGTACGCGTCCAGCGGGTCGTGACCCATCGCGCTTTCCAGCACGCGCACGGCGGTGGCGACGGTACGCGCCAAGATGGACACGCAGTCCACGCTTTGCGCGGCTGGCACCACGCCGCGCGCACTGATCAGGCCGCGCGAGGGTTTCAGGCCGACGATGTTGTTCAGGCCGGCTGGCACGCGGCCGGAGCCGGCGGTGTCGGTACCCAGCGCAAAGTCCACCTGACCGGTGGCCACCACATAAGCCGAGCCCGAGCTGGACCCCCCCGATACATACAGCGGATTGAGCGCATTCGGCACGGCGCCAAATGGCGAGCGCGTGCCATTCAAGCCGCAGGCAAACTGGTCAAGGTTGGTTTTGCCGGCCAGCGACGCACCAGCATCGAGCAGTTTTTGCACAACAGCGGCGTTGGCCGGCGGCGTGTAGGCAAAGGCCGGGCAGGCCGCTGTGGTCGGCAGGCCGACGGCGTCAATGTTGTCCTTGACGGCAAAACACAGACCTGCGAGCGGGCCCGTCCCCACCGTATCGGCAGTCGGCCGAACAGCTTGCGCTGGTTGGCAGATCCAGGCTTCATCCGCCCAAGCCGGGTTGCGCTTGGCAGGATCGAGATTCATGAAAGGGTGCACCAATTTAAAGCATCCATACTTGTGTACAAGATGAGATGCAAGGGGCGTGCCAGGTGATGTGGGCGACGCTGCCCGGCTGTAGCGCTTTGTCAGCGCGTCAGTCGGGCGCGCAATCGCGCTCAGCGCAGTCACGCTGTGTTTCAGTATCAAATAGGCCGTTAGCCCATATCCGGTGGGCGCAAGCAGCTATATTTTTAATAGCAACCGTGCCGGCCGTGCGGCTCAAAGCGTGAGGTCGTCATCCACCGTGATCGGCGCGTGGTCGGAGAAGCGTTGCGCTTTGTAGATGGTTTCGCTTTTGGCCAGTGCCGCCAGGGAGGGCGTGGCGACCACCCATATTTATCGAGCTTGGTTTTGATACGGCGGGAATGATGAGGTCCGGGCACTCCACATTCTCCCTGGCTATGCTTTGAGTGCCTACATGTGCTCTGAGTTTGACTTCGGGTCGCCTCATGCGGCCGTCCCTTGTCAAATGGGCTGAGAAGTCTTGCGGCACTTTGCATCGCCGCTGTGTCAGTGCGTCCTAAACCGGCCCCGCCCCCGTTGCTGCGACTGTAGACGGCGGCATCACCGCTGCGGACAGGTGATCCGGATGCTGCTTAACGAAATCCTTCGCCAGCGCTCGCATTCGAGCAGCACAATTGATTCGCCCAGTGATCTCCCGGTCTGTGCCCAAGAACGGAGTCAGGTAGGCCTTGGTGATGTGTGGATTGTTGACCGTAGCCCCTCGCTGCGCAACATACAGTGCCCGCTCCCTCAGGATTTTGAGCATGTTGGGTCGCGAAATGCAGGGCACACCATCGCGAACCACGTCGGCTGCGGCTGCATATTGGGCGGCGCTGTACTGCTGCTTATGAAGCTTCTTGGCGTCTTCAATCGAGTAGGTGTCCTGCTTTCCACATACGACGAACAGGTCATCAAGCTGCAGGTAATGAGGCAGGCGGGCAGCAAGTTTGTAGTCGATGAGAATTTGAGCCTCTTTCCCGGCAAGCCATGGCTCCATGTCCACGGGCGTCAGGCATAGGCTCGTCCGCAGCTCGGGTCTACGCTCTTTCGTGTAAAAGCCGAAGACAAAGAACATTTTTCGCCAGCGCTCGATATGAGCCATGCCGAAGTCCCGTGCTGTCCCAATGTCCAGTGTGGTGGAAGACTTAACCTCCACCTCAAATTGGTAAGTAACTCCATCAACGGTGATACCGGGCAGGAGCGCGTCAACACCGTGGCGCTCATGTGCCGCATCCCAGTCCAAGCCAAACAGTGCAGACAGTTCGCGTTCGCGCTCGTCGTCCTGAACAGTCATTGCGGCCGCCCTAAGGCCTTGGCCACTTCGCGGGCGACAGCGTACGCCACGGGTGGGCAGACGCTATTGCCAATCTGGCCAAGCGCTTGATATACCGCGCCGGAAAATTTCCAATTGGCAGGGAAGCCCTGTAACAGCGCACAGTCAGCTACTGAGAGTCGAAAATGCCCGTTCTCGGGTGGATAAGCCATCGCTAGCGCGTGGGTCTGCTGTACCCCGTTCGGCCAAACCTCCAGAGCGTTCCAGATCTTCAGCGAAGCCTTGCTGTTCAGCACGCCGGTAGTGTTCCTCGGGCCAGTGAAGCCAGACCGCAATGTTGGGGCAACCTCGTCGTATTCTGTATCGGGTAAGCCAAGGCTCATCCGTGCAGTGTTGCGAGGCAGAAGCGGGCCAAACATGTCCTTCACATTGCCATGTGTCGGCTGCGGAACCTGAAACCGGGCGGCGTCCCGCGCAGCCCGGAAGCCGACAAAGAAAACTCGTCGTCGAGCCTGCGGAACACCGAAGTCGTGTGCCGCTAGCTTGAACTTGAAAATCGTGTAGTCAGAGGCGAGGGGGTCGATGATTACCCTTTGAACAAACGTCTCAAACTTCCTGTCTAACAGACCAACGACGTTCTCTGCGATGAAGGCGCGGGGACGAGCCTGAATGATGGATCGAACGAACTCGCCCCACATGTTTCGTGGATCCTCTGCCCCGGCTTGCTTCCCGGCAACGGAGAACGGCTGGCACGGCGGGCCCCCATGAACGACGTCGACGCCTCGAAATAGAGAAAACTTTGCTTTGGTTACATCGCCATCAGCCTCGCCGGAGCGTACATTCCAGGAGGGCCGGTTGGCCCTTAGCGTCTGTCCACATACCTCCAGAAGCTCAAAGCATGCCTTGTGGTCGAAGCCGGCTCGTTCGAAACCTACATCCAGGCCGCCGCCCCCCGAAAACAACGACAGACACGTAAACCCGTTCTTGTTTAACTGGGGCATCAACTCGAGCGGGTCCAGCCGCTTACGCAGCAACGGCGATTTAACGGGAGTTAGAAAATTTTCCCGAAGAAATGCTTTTTTCCGCTGCTGAGAACGGATGGATGTAGCTCGATATTCATCTCTTCGTTCTTGGGTCAGTTCATACGCCATCTTGATCCTTATGGGCTATGCATCTAAAGAACTGTACGCGCATACAGTATACGTGTCATTCCTCCACCACAAAGCTTTATGAGGGATTATCCCGAGCCATGACAATGCCCGCCGCCAAGCGAGAAAAAAATCGTCTCGGATCTCGTGCCTGAGTTGCGTGAGTACTCAAAGCGCGAGCGCGTAATCCACCGTGATAGGCGCGTGGTCGGAGAAGCGCTGCGCTTTGTAGATGGTTTCGCTTTTGGCCAGTGCCGCCAGGGAGGGCGTCGCCAGGTGGTAGTCCAGCCGCCAGCCGACGTTCTTCGCGTAAGCCTGGCCGCGGTTGCTCCACCAGGTGTAGGCCGCGTCGGTGGTGGT
>Ga0308009_10001000_pt1 | contig 17772 bp, 15 predicted proteins | sample Neamet127_FD_203134 | JGI IMG/M metagenome (GOLD analysis project Ga0308009, IMG submission 203134) | Marine microbial communities from water near the shore, Antarctic Ocean - #127 | ecosystem: Environmental > Aquatic > Marine > Unclassified | place: Southern Ocean | collected 2014-07-24
AAGGGAACAATCCCTTCGCCTGCATGCGCAGGATGTCTGGAATGAAAGTATCGGCGTTGGAGTCTCCTTCCACGATGCCGCGCAGAGTTTTACCGTTCAGCATCATGTCGCGCACATCCACCTCTAGCATGGCGCCGACCGGCGCCCCCCCCACAAAACCGCAGCGGCCCAGTGGCGCCAAACAATCCAGAGCGTTACGCAATACGGCGCTGACGGCGGTGGTGTCCAGGCTGCAGTCTGCCCCGCCGCCGGTAATGCTGCGAATGCTGGCCACCACGTCGCAACTGCCATCTGCCGCCAAGGTGTGTGTGGCACCTAGTTCGGTGGCCAGCTTGAGCCTCTCGGCTATTTTATCCACCGCAACGATTGTCCCCGCACCCATAGCTTTAGCCGCCATGATGGCGGCCATACCGACCGCGCCGCTTCCAAAGACCACCATCGACTGGCCCATCTGGGGTTTCAGCACATTGATGACCGCACCTGCCCCAGTCTGGATGCCACAGCCCAGGGGGCCGAGCAGTTCGAAGAGTTCGTCTGACACCGAGTCGGGCACCTTGACCACGTTGTGTTCGGTGCACAGACAATGCGTTGCGAAGGAGGACTGTCCGAAAAAATGGTGGCGAACAGACTGCCCGTTGCGCGACAGGGCTGTCGAGCCGTCACGACGCTGCCCAAGAAAGTTGGTGCCAAAGAAGTACAGGCAGTAGCTGGGGGCATGACGCTGGCAACTGGGGCATTGACCGCAGAAGTTGTAGCTCAGCACCACGCGATCACCGACTTTCACCTTAGTCACCGTCTGGCCCACGGCCTCGACAATGCCTGCGCCCTCATGTCCCAGAACGATGGGTTGCTCGACGGGAAAGGGACGGCGCATCACTGAAATGTCGGTGTGGCACACACCGGTTGCGACCAGACGGACACGGATTTCCAGATCGCGTGGATCTTCCAACTCCAGGCTCTCGATCGTGAGGTTAGTGTTGGGCGCGTTGAGTACAGCTGCGGTGATTTTCATGAATGCAAATAGAAGTGCTTGGATTCAGAAGCGGTAGTCCGTAGCCTCCTTGGCAGGACGATCCAACGCAACCCCGTAAACACAACTATGCCTGCTTTGCCGCCGAAACGCCCAGAACCAGATGCTTTTGGCGCCGTCGAATGGCATCTGCGGCTCATCGTGAACAGTATGGCCATTGATGTGGCGTATGTCGGACTCCATGCGCGAACCTGTCTACCGTCGAGCGATCCGCCTCCAGACCGAGCCATGGTTGACCGGCTTGGGCCCAGCGGGCTGCTGCGTCGGAATGACCCTATTGCCGTCGCGTGCCGCCAAGCGCCATTGATCGGTAGCACGACCTCAGAGTCAGACAGCGGATGCGCCTCAGCCGCCTCGCTGCTGCTGGATGTATTGGTCATGCTGATTCCAGCGGTTGCCGTCCAAGCGGCTTTGGTGATCGGGATGGCACGGCTGGAGATTCCGTCGCTTCATGTTCCAGCAAGCGATCGATCATGTAGCGGACCCGGCCCAGCGCGGCGTCGTTGCGAAGCGCTCTCGTTTTAACTTCGGGCTTGCTGTTGATAACCTGTTGCTGGGCTTCGATAATCCATTGGTCTTCTGCAAAAGCAGTTGCGATGCCTTCCCCGACCTTCTCGATCATGGCCTCGTCATCGTGGGGAAATTGGCAGGGCTGCACCCAGAAATAGTGGGTGGACTGCTCTGTTTCCGGTGTGAGCAAGGAAAAGTGGCGCAAATGCAGCGCCCCAGCACGCTCATGGGGCTCACCTTCCCCGTCGGTCGGAACAGAGCCTGCCCAGTTCTCAAACACCGAGGGCAGCCACCAGACCTGCCGGTTCCAGAAGTCCACCTTGCCTGTGAATTTTCCTGCCATGCCGTGCAAAGGAGACGGGTCGCAGTCGCGGATGACCCGATTCAGCCGAATGCCATTTTCAAAAGCAACAATTTCAGGGCGTGCATTTGGAAACGCATTGTTGGCCAAAGTCGTGCGATGGACGAACGTCAGATGGGTGAAATCTAGAAGGTTGTCGGCAATCAGCTGGTAATTGGCTTGGTAGCGGATATAGCCGGTGGCCGTGGGCCAGCCGGTGGCCCCGTTCCAATGCACGTCCACGATGTCGTCCGGGTTAGCCTTCTCGGGCGCGCCCATCCAGATCCACAGCAGGTTATGGCGCTCCACCAGCGGAAAGTTGCGCACGCAGGTTCCGGGAGGGATCTCTTCCTGCCCAGGGATCTCGACGCAAGAGCCCGAAGCGCTGAATTTCATGCCGTGGTAACGGCAACGAATTCCACCGTCTTCGATGTCACCCAGCGACAAAGGGGCGAGCCGATGGCAGCAACGGTCTTCCAACGCTGCAGCTTGCCCGTCCGGGGTGCGGAACAACACCACCTTTTCATTGAGAAGGGTTCTGGCCAACGGTTGATGCTTGCACTCCGCAGCCATTCCTGCCACGTACCAGGCATTTCTTACAAACATACTCTTCTCCAGAAAAGATGAAACGGGCGACTTAGGGACACCGGCAGCTTTCGCGGCCACCGGTCGGCGGTCAGCGGCCGGCTGCGGCTTGCGTGCGGTAGAACTCGAGGGCTTCCTGTCCGTTAACGCCCAGTTTTTCAGCGTCTTTAAGCCAAGCCTGCGTAATCGGGGCGGCAAGCCCTTGCAGGTCCTTGAAGAAAGCGTCGCTGGCTTTGTGAAACTTGATACCCTTGAACGCAGCCTCTGCGCGGACTTTAGCTTCAAGGTCGTCGTACAACTTCATGTTCTGCGCGAAGGCTTCGCCGCTGATGGACTCGATGGCGGCACGGTCTTTTTCCGGCAGGGCGGCCCAGCGTTTTTTGTTGATGAACAGCACGAAGGAGGGGGCCGTCACGTTACCGGGTATGTCCGTAATGTCGGTCGCGTAAGACAGCGTCTTGAGCCCGTTGGCGTCGGAAACCGAATAGCCGACAAACGCATCAACGGTTTTACCGGAAATGATTTCGTGACTCCGCGCGGCAGGTGCCGCAACCACCCCTGCGCCAGCCCCTTCCAGCAGCGAGGCAGGCACGCCAGGCAGTGCGTAAACCTTGCGACCTTTGAGCTTGTCCACGCCGTCGATGGGACCTTTCATGCCGTACATCGCACCCGGGGGCAGCACGAACATGGCCAGCACGTGCACATCACCCAGCTCGTTGGCCTTCAAAAAGTACTTCTGATAGGTGCGCCACAAGGCCGCCGAACTGCCTCTGGAACTAGTATTCACGAAGGGCAAGTGAGCTACTTGGTTGAGCTTAACCTGCTCGGCCATCAGGCCGTGAAACTGGTAGGCCACATCGAACACCCCTTTGTTAACGCTAGCCATCTGCTGGTGGGGCGCTGCCAGGCTGGAAGGTGCAACATCGACTTTCACACGGCCTTCGGTGACCTGCCCAATCTTCTCGGCCCAAGGTTTGATAACCATGCTGGTCACCGGGTGCTGCGGCGCCAGGAAGCTGTTGAGCAGAAGGTTGTTGCTCTGGGCAGTGGCTGCAAAAGGCAAGGTCACCAGCATTGCAGTGGCACACAGACATCGGCGAAGGCTCATGTTTGTCTCCTATTGTTTGATTAGTCCGCATGATAGAGGGGAGGGCCTGCAAGCTGCAAATCAGTTTTTTGCGCAATTGATCAGAAAAACAAATAGCAGAACCGACCACGTCTTTCCCGCATGTGCATCAACCCACCATGAAGATCCAGACGCTCAAGTCCTTGCTGCCTGTCGAAGAGGTCGGCAGCCTGAGTGCCGCGGCAACATCACTGCACATCTCCGACCTGCTCTTACCCTGGCTGTCAGCAGCTTGAAGAAAAGTTGGGAACCCCTTTTGCTGGTCCGCAACAAGCGGTGCGTCACTTTTAACTCATACGGGGATGCCTTGTTTCGTCATGCGCGTCTGTTCGTGTCAGAAAGCCGCTGCACACAGGAGAAAATATCGCAGATGCATGGGCACTGGGAGGGGCAGATCTGGCTGTCTTCCGGCAATTTCTTTGTCCATCCAGTCCAGACGCTGCGCCCGTTCAATGACAAGTACCCGTAAGCCAGGATTCGGGATTCAACGGGGTGACACCGACGATCAATTCAGCGCTGCGAGCAGGAACACTGGACATTGCGCTCACACCGGCCAGGCTGGACGACATCGAGATCAGCGTGTTGGCGGAAGTGCTGCAGGTACCTAGGGGATAAGCCTCGCGCAGCCCTAGGCCAGGCACCGTCATCGAGAGCGTTACGGGCCGCAGGTCTCAAGGTGCCGAAGCCGTCAGGATTTGCGAATCTTTCCTGGCGCTGCCTTACCTCTTGGGCCATTCCAAGCCGTTCACCGCCTTGCCAATCGCGCTTTGTGAACAGACGCACCGGTCGCTGGGTTCGCGCATCATGCCGGTTGAAGTTCTCAGTCCCAAATTGTAGGATCGGCATCGTACATGGAAAGTCTGCCTCTGGACGCCCGCCGCTCAGGAGTTGCTGAGTTGGGTGAGGTTTACCGCGCGAGCACAGTCGGCCAAAGGAACGACGATCAAGGAATGATCACAGCCAAAGGTGCCGTGTCAGAGAAAGTCCACTGATCATCAGCAGCGCCGCCATCATGCGGCGCATGCTGGCGGCCGGGATTCGGCGAGCGACTTTGTTGCCCAGGAATACGCCTGCCGCCGCAATCGGCATGGCCACCAGCCAGCGCTGCAAGGTATGGCTGCTGTCGATCTGCCCCGAACCGGCCAGGACGGCAATGGCTACGGAGCCCGCCACCACCATCACCATGGGTACGGTTGCGCGGATGTCCGAAATCTCACTCAAGCGGCGTTGAAGCACGGCGAGCACCACGGGCCCTGCGGTGGCAAACATCACCTCAATGATGCCGACCAGCATGCTGCCGCCATGGTAGGCGGTGGGTGACAGCGGGCGGTGTGACCGGATGCCTTGACGCCACGAGCGAAAGCCGACCGCCGCGATGTAAAGCCCCAGGATGAGTAAGGGCCAACGCTTGTCCATATATCCCAGCATCCACAAGCCGATTAACGTACCTGCCGCCATCCCAGGCAGCATTTCGATCATCGCCGCCCAGCGAACCTGCTTGAAGTTCAGTCCGCCGTGCAGTAAAGAGGCAGGGACATCCAATAAGATAGCCAGCGCAACCACCTCGGGCAAAGGCCACTTCCAGGCCAACAGCGGGACGGTCACCAGTGCGGAACCAAATCCCGTGACCCCCAGAACCAAGTATCCGGCGAATAAGACACCTGCGGGAAAAATCCAGTCGTGCCAGTTCATGGCTTGAAACCTCAATCCGGGTTGAGCGAGTGATGTTGTATCCACCGAATCAGTTGCGCCGCGGCTGGTGTGAGCGGTAGGTCGTGGCGGCGGAGGACAAAGATGGTTGGGCTGGGCAACTGGTCTTCAATTGGCAGGCTGCAGAGTTGGTCTCTGAACGCATTGCGTTCGAAGAGAGCCCGTGGCATGGTGGTCAGAAGATCTGAGTACGCCAGGATGCCGGGCAATGCCAAGAACGATTCGCACACGAGTCCAAGCTTGGGCTCTGGCAGCCCTTGGCGGGCAAACGCGTCGCGGATGATGGCGCCCGGCCCCCTAGGTGCGCTGGAAAAGGCCCAGCGGCAATCCTGTAGCTGGGACAGCTGGGTGGCCTTGGCCTGGGGGTGGTCGCGCTGACCCACGATCAACACGTCGCTCACGTGCAGCGCCTGGGCCTCAAGGTCAGCATCCAAATCGTGTTTGTGAGCGGCGGTCAACGCAAAGTCCAATGTGCCATCGCGCAGTTGTGGGGACACGGAGGGATACAGCCCATCGCGAACGTTGATAGTGACAGCGGGAAACTCGCGTGCGAAGCTGGCCAGCGCCAGCGGCAATGGGCCCAGCGCGATAGCGGGAGAGGTGGCAAAGGTGATGCGGCCTTCCCAATGTCCCCTCAACTGATCGATTTCTTCCTGTGCACGGCGGCTTTCAGACACGATAAGGCGGGCATGCTTCATGAAAGCGTGCCCGAAAGAAGTCAGGCTCACACCCCGCTTGGCGCGCACCAACAGGGGCGCCTTCAGTTCCTCCTCAAGCTGCTGTATTGCCGCCGACAGCGCCGGTTGCGACACATGCAGCAATAGCGCCGCAGCACGAAGACTGCCGACTTCTTCGATGTAGATCAGCGCTTGCAAAGTTTGAATCTTCACGTTTCCAACTTGGGGGTGATTTGAAAATCCGATCATATCTTCGAAAAATCGATTTGTTCATTGCAGAGATGATCCTTAGCATTCGTGCATATCAAATAGAGACGCATTTATGTTTATTCGGAATTGCTGGTATGTTGCCGCCTGGGACATCGAAATCCCGCACGACGGCCTATTCCACCGGACCCTGCTCAACGAGCCCGTGCTGCTGTACCGCGACACCCAAGGCTGTGCCGTGGCGCTCGAAAATCGCTGCTGTCACCGCTCCGCACCGCTACATATTGGCCGCAAGGAAGGCGACTGTGTGCGCTGCATGTACCACGGGCTCAAGTTCGATCCCACAGGCGCCTGCGTGGAAATCCCCGGCCAAGAGCAAATTCCGGCCAAGACCTGCATCAAGCGCTACCCCGTGGTCGAGCGCAACCGGCTGGTCTGGATCTGGATGGGCGACCCGTTACGTGCAAATCGAGACGACATCGTGGACTACTTTTGGCACGACTCCGCCGAATGGCGCATGAAACCCGGTTACATCCACTACCAAGCGAACTACAAGCTGATCGTGGACAACCTCCTGGACTTCACGCATCTGGCATGGGTACACCCGACCACGCTGGGCACCGACAGTGCGGCCGATCTCAAGCCCAAAATTGACCGCGACACCACAGGCAATGGCACCCTGACCATCACCCGCTGGTATCTGAACGATGAGATGCCCAACCTGCACAAAAGCGTTGCGAAGTTCGAGGGGAAAGTAGACCGTTGGCAGATCTACCAGTGGTCTCCGCCCGCCTTACTGCGCATGGATGCCGGCTCTGCACCAGCGGGCACCGGTGCCGCAGATGGCCATCGCGTGAAGGAGGCTGTCCAGTTTCGGCACACCTCCATTCAAACACCAGAGACTGAGACCACCAGCCACTACTGGTTTTGCCAGGCCCGCAACTTCGATTTGGACGATGAGGCGATGACTGAAAAAATATTCCAGAACGTGGTGGTTGCGTTTGAGGAGGACCGGCTGATGATCGAGTCCCAGCAAACGATCCTCAGCCTCCTGCCGGATCGGCCCATGATTCCGATTGCCGCCGATGCCGGACTTAACCAGGCCCGCTGGTTGATCGACCGCATGGTCAAAGCAGAAACCATTGAGGGGCAGGCATGAGCACCGACATCGAGGTCGTTGTCGCGGGCGTGCGCGCCGTCGCCCGCGACGTCCTGTCGGTGGAATTCCGCCACAAATTAGGTTTACCGCTTCCCGGTGCCCAGGCTGGCTCACACATTGAACTGGCCTTGCCCAACGGACTGGTTCGCCAGTATTCACTGGTGAATGCGACCGGCCAGGCCCGCATGGACGCCTACATGGTTGCAGTGGGTTGGGATGTCAACAGCCGGGGTGGTTCGGTCTGGATACAAGAAAGACTGAAGGTAGGTCAAGCGCTGCGCGTCAGCGCACCACGCAACTTGTTCGAAATGGCGCCTGATCACCGTCGGGTGCTACTCCTGGCCGGAGGCATTGGAATTACACCCATCTACGCCATGGCACAGGCCTGCGCCCAGGAGGGCGTGACTTTTGATCTGTGGGCCAGCGCGCGCTCGGCGTCTCGGCTGGCCTATCTGGAGGAGCTCAAGGTCTTGGGCGGTGACCGGCTGGTGACCCACTTTGACGATGAGAGGGGGGGGCCTATGAACTTGGCGGCCCGGTTGGCCGAGCAGCGCTGGGATGCGGTGTACGCCTGTGGTCCGGCGTCAATGCTGGATGCGCTGAGCGCCGCCACGGACCACTGGCGGGCGGGTTCGGTGCGTATGGAGCGCTTCAAGACAGCCGAAGTACGTGCCAGCGAACGCCAATCCTTTGAGCTGGTGTTGCAGCGTGCAGGCCTGACCACCACCGTGAGCGAACACGAGAGCGTGCTCGATGCCATAGAGCGACTAGGTGTCAATTTCCCTTGGTCTTGTCGCGAGGGGATTTGTGGCACCTGCGAAGTTCCTGTGGCGGCGGGCGAGGTCGAGCATCTCGATTTTGTCCTCTCCCCTGCAGAACGAGCTGAACAGCGGCGCATGATGGTATGCGTATCGCGTTGTGGCAGCGGCCGACTAGTTTTAGACATTTGAAATCAAACAACATGAACTTGAAAAACAAAGTCGCAATCGTTACCGGAGGCGCGTCGGGATTTGGCGCTGCCATCGCACGCCGCCTGAGTCAAAGCGGTGCCGCAGTGATGGTCGCTGACCTCAACGGTGAGGGCGCCCAGCGCATGGCGGCCGAGCTCAGCGCTGCAGGCTCCCGGGCTGCCGCCATCACATGCGATGTGTCCAGAGAAACCGATTATCGCAGGATGTTGACCGACGCCATCGAGCAGCTGGGTGGTCTAGACATCGTGGTCAACAACGCAGGCACCACCCACCGCAACAAACCCGCCTTGCAGGTCACGGAGGAGGAGTTTGATCGCGTCTACCGGGTCAACCTCAAGAGCTTGTTCTGGTCGGCGCATCACGCCCTGCCGCACTTTGTCCAGCAAGGTCATGGCGTGATGATCAATGTGGCCTCGACCACGGGCGTACGCCCCGGTCCTGGCCTGACCTGGTACAGCGGTAGCAAGGCCGCCATGATCAATCTCACCAAGGGCCTGGCCCTGGAGTTTGCCCGGGCCGGTGTGCGCATCAATGCGGTTTGTCCCATGATCGGTGAAACGCCGATGATGGCCGACTTCATGGGTATGGAAGATACGCCGGCAAACCGCGAGCGTTTTTTGTCCCGCATACCCCTGGGTCGATTCACCCACCCCGACGACGTGGCTTCGGCCGTCGCATTCCTGGCATCCGAGGAAGCCAGCTTTCTGACGGGCGTCTGTCTGGATGTGGACGGAGGGCGCAACATATGAATGTCTCAGAATACCGTTGTCCCGATCTGTTGTTGGGCGGTGAATGGCGTCCTGGCCGGCACGAGCAGCACCTCGTGGTTCGTAATCCAGCCACCAACGAGGTGCTCGACGAGTTGCGACTGGCCAGCGCGAGCGATCTTCAGTTGGCCCTGCAAACAACGCAAAAAGCGTTTGATCACTGGCGCCAAGTGCCCGCCCACGAGCGTTGCGCGCGGCTGGAACGCGGCGTAGCACGCATCCGCGAAAACACAGAACGCATCGCAACCTTGCTGACGTTGGAGCAGGGCAAACCCCTAGCCGAAGCAAGAGCTGAATGCACCATGGCGGCCGACCTGATCAAGTGGTACGCCGAAGAAGCCCGACGTGTCTATGGTCGCGTGATTCCGGCACGGTTGCCCAACAGCCGCATGGATGTCCTTAAGTTTCCGGTCGGTCCGGTAGCGGCGTTCTCACCATGGAATTTTCCGCTGGTGCTGTCGGCGCGCAAACTCGGCGGTGCCATTGCGGCAGGCTGTTCGATCGTCCTCAAGGCCGCAGAGGAAACGCCGGCCAGTGTGGCGGCCATGGTCGACTGTCTGAACCAGGAGTTGCCACCCGGAGTGGTACAACTGATCTACGGTGTGCCAGGCGAGGTTTCGCAGGCACTAATCCATTCGCCCATCGTGCGCAAAGTCACGTTTACGGGCTCGGTGCCCGTCGGACGGCATCTTGCCGCAATGGCGGCACAGCATTTGAAGCGCATCACCCTGGAACTGGGTGGCCATGCGCCCGTGATTGTATGCAGTGATGTGGATCTGACGCGAGCCGTCAACCTGATGGTGCAGCACAAGTTTCGCAATGCAGGGCAGGCCTGCCTCGCGCCGACCCGTTTTTACGTGGATCGCCGCATCTACAACGATTTCGTCGATGCCTTCGGCTCCGCCAGCCAGGCACTCCGCGTGGGCGCGGGACTTCAGCAGGCCACCCAGATGGGTCCCGTGGCGAGTGTCCGCCGCCAGACGGCCGTTCGTGACCTGATTAATCGCTCTGTTGCGATGGGCGCACGTCAGGTCGTGGGCGTGGCTCCCGAAGAAGGGTGTTTCGTGGCCCCGACTCTGCTGGCCGATGTGCCCCGCAATGCGCCGGTGTTGACCGAGGAGCCGTTCGGACCAGTGGCCTGCGCAATGCCATTCGATACTTTGAGCGAGGCCATTGACTTGGCCAACGACAACCCCTACGGACTGGCTGGCTACTTGTTCACTGACTCGGCAAAAGCCATCTTGGCTGTTTCCGAACGGCTAGAAGTTGGAAGTCTGGCAATCAATGGCATGGGGGTATCCGTTCCAGAAGCGCCATTCGGTGGGGTGAAAGAGAGTGGGTATGGCAGTGAATCTGGAATCGAAGGCATGGAAGCTTTTCTTGGCACCAAGTTCACGCATTTCGTGGCTTGACTCGACAGCTCTAGCTCAACAAGTAACTGCGCACCTGGAGCATACCTGATGGCCAATGGCCGCTACCAGGGCTTTCTGCCATTTCTCTCCTGGCCCTACCCCAACCGTTCGTTGCTCCGAGGCGAGGCCTTGGCGGGATTGACGGTGGGCCTGATGGTCATCCCACAGGGAGTGGCATACGCAGCGCTCGCGGGGATGCCTTTGGTCACGGGCATTTACGCATCCCTGCTTCCCGCGCTGGTGGCCGTGCTTTTCAGCAGCTCGGTGCGGCTTTCAGTGGGGCCTACGGCTCTCAGCTGTCTGCTGATTAGTGCATCCCTCAATGGTCTGGCCGAACCCGGCAGCACCGAATGGGTGAACCTGGCCGTCTGGCTGGCCCTTCTCAGTGGCGCTCTGCAAGTACTGCTGGGACTTGCGCGTTGTGGCTGGTTCCTTAACCTGGTCAGCGCACCGGTTCTAACGGGCTTCACACAGGCAGCGGCGGTGCTCATCATCGCATCCCAGCTGCCAGACCTGCTGGGGTGGCCCACTGGTTGGGCTGATGCTTGGCGCCCCGCTGTCTGGAACGTCTGGGCTGCAGGCTTCGGGACGGTGTGCATGGTCTTGCTTGCAGTTAGTCGGCGATGGTGTCCCGCCTTTCCATCGGTCCTGATTTTGGTTCTGACCTCTGCAGCAGTTGGCGCGTTCCTTCAGGTCGAGCGCCGCGGTGCCCCCGTGGTGGGGGCTTTGCCACAAGGGATGCCCACCTTGCAATGGCCTGTTTGGCCGAGTTCTTCCAACATATGGCAGTTGCTGTTGCCGGTACTACTCATCACCCTCATCAGCTTTTTGGAAACCGCCGCCAGCGCGAAGGTTGACAACGCCCGGCGGGGTACCCGCTGGAATCAGAATCAGGACCTTGTCGGCCAAGGCTTGGCCAAACTGGCTGCCGGGTTTTGCAGTTCATTCCCGACCAGCGCATCATTTTCTCGCTCTGCCCTGAATCTTTATGCCGGTGCGCGCAGCGGATGGTCCACCCTCTTTGCCGTTGCCGTGGTGGGCTTAACCCTGCAATGGGCCCTTCCTGTACTGCATTACGTGACCCAGTCAGTTCTGGCGGCAATAGTGGTGGTAGCGGTCATCGGCCTCATAAAGCCGAGCGAGTTCTTGAAGTTGTGGCGCGTGGCTCGCGTGGAGGCAGTGATTGCGGGCTTGACCTTTGCGGCAACGGTGTTGGCTTCACCACAGCTGTACTGGGGCGTATTGATGGGCGTGGTGTTGGCACTGAGTCACTTCCTGTATGGGCGTCTGCACCCGCGTATCGTAGAGGTGGGTCTTCATCCAGATGGTCGGCTACGCGATCGTCATCTATGGCAACTCCCGCCACTAGCGCCAGAAAACTTTGCCATTCGCCTAGATGCCTCCCTCGACTTCGGATCCGCTCATGCGCTGGAGCAGACCATTGGTGAGCACCTGGCCACGAACCCCAAAACTCATCGCGTGCTTCTGTTTGCCCAAGCCATCAATCACATCGACGTCACAGGGGTGGAAACATTTGCCCGCCTGCGGCAGCAACTGGAGAGTCAGCAGCGAGACTGTCGGGTCGTTGGATTGAAGCTGCCAGTAGAGCAGAGGCTAAGGACTGCAAACTGCTTGGAGCAGGGGCTCAGATTCCGGTGCATAACTTCAGACGCCGATGCATTGATCTGTCTTGAGGCGGAAAGAGTCCTTCCTCGTTGATTAACGAACTGAAAAGCGTTCTTGGAGTCAATGTAGCCCAAATAACCGCCCCAGAGAACCCTTGTCGCTTCCACTTTGCTAGTGCGCGATGTCGCAGGCCAGTACCGGCCGGCCGAGGCCGACGAGGTGCTGCTAGTCGCACAGCAGTTGTTGGCCGCGCAGGAGCGCGGGAGTGACGTGATGTCCTCGCCCGTTGTGGTCAAGGACTTCCTGCGCGCGGCTGGGCAACTTCCTGCACGAGGTGGTTCGAGATGCACTCCTGCGCAACAGCTGCACTCTGCTTCTGGTGCACGACCATCCATCGAGTGCTACTGATCCGTCACGGGCCGATGAATACCTGACGCAGACGCTCAAGCAGGCGGCGGCGCTGGTCGATGTGCGGGCGCTGGACCACTTCATCGTGGCGGGAAGCCCCGAGCAGTCGATGGCTGAGCGGGTCTCGTCTGAACCGGGGGCTTCGGCCCCATAGTTTTTCGTGGTGAACAGCTCACCGTGCGCGGGCACAGGAGGATTCAGCCTGTCCGGCGCTTTCGCTGCATAGGGACTGTGGCCCGTGCCCGTGCCGACGCACGGGGATCGCGGTCTGACCCCGTCCCGCACGCCAGCCCCCCCCGGTCACACGCCAAGCCAGAGGCCGGTCTGTTGGAAGCACGGAATCGTCGTACCACTGTCCAGCTCGTAACTGACGATGGCGCGCTGGCCAAATTGGACCCTGACTAGCAGCACATGGTCGATGCTGGTTTATTTCTCGATGATGCCGAACCATTCGAGTCTTTGCTGGAGCGATGCAAGACTGTTCAGCAGAAGGCCAATGCGAATAAATCATCGCCTTAACTCTCGACTAAGACGGGCTAACCAGTGTCCTTGGTGTCCACTTCTCTTATGCGAAGTTCGATCAAAAGATTGGACGGCCAGACCCGGATGGCAAAAGCCCCGTTAATCGCTCCCCCCCAAGCGTGAACGCGGCACCTTGGTTTTCAGAGCCTTGAATCCTCGATCCCGCATGATGAAGGATTCCAGCATATGCGGAATCAGCGTGACGGCATCGACCGGTTCACCGTAAGTCTGCGCATGTAGCGCCGCATAGCGCTCCAGATCAACCTTCAGCGCCGCAGTCAGTGCGATGGTCAGCTTCACCGTTTCAGTCTTGGGCAGCGGCCCCAACCGCAGCTTGCTGACAGACGTACTCATTGCGAAGACCCACGCACAAAGAACAACGGCTGGTACGGCCGCAGAATCAGATCCTTGCTCACCATCACCCGCATCGGAAACCCAGGCCGAATTGTCAGCGTCGGCTGAACACTCATATTCCGCTTGGTCATCTCCTGACCCACCTGGTTCACCGTGTCCTGCGCACCCTGGCGTACGGCGACGATCACCTTGCCATCACTCCCACTGCGGTCCGGCGCCGCCAACTCGGCCCCCACACCCAGCAACGTGGACAGCGCCGCACCAGCAAGAATGCGATCCCAGTGCCAGTCAACACCATCCTCCAGTCCGGCATATCCCGCCGGATCGATGCCAGGCAGCCGGTCCAGCGCAATCGACGACGTATCCGGCAAAATCAATCGCGTCCACACCAGCAACACCCGCCGCTGCCCAAAAGCCACCTGGCTGTCATAGCGCCCAATCAGCCGTGAGCCTTGCGGGATCAGCAAGTAACGCCCCGTTGCCGTGTCATAAACCGCCTCGGTCACATTGGCGATCACCTGCCCTGGCAAGTCAGAGTTGATACCCGTCACCAGCGCTGCCGGAATGACGGTGCCCGGCATCACCTGGTAAGGTGAAGCAGGCATCTGCAGGCTGGCCAGATTGCGCGTAACCGTGTCACCCGCACCGGCAACAAAGGCAGCCTTTTGTTCCTGTCGGTTCTGCGCAACGGTCGGTTCGGCGGGCTGCGAGACGGTAGCCGTCAGTCCCATCGGATTGAACGGCGGGTTGCCTGACACCGGTACCGATGGACTGCCAGCCGAAGCCGTGATCACAGTTGCTGCTGACTTGATGCCATTGCCACTGCTGCGGAAGAACACCGTAGAACGCGCCGCTTCCTCCGCATCACGCAACCGCGTCAAACGATCCGCATGTGCTGGATCGTTGTACGCAGCAGATACATTCGCCTGGCGCTGGCGTTCTGCGCTGACGATGGCTGGCCCCAAATCACCTGGCAGTGGTTCGCCCAGCACAGGTGTGGCGAGTTTTACCGGCACCGGTATCTTCGAATAGTCCTTGGGCAACTGGTCCAGACTCTCGGCCCGTGAGACCCTATCCACGTTGTACAACTCGGTCGCCGGGTTGCGCTCACGCTTGTGCGACTGCAACGACCACAAGGTACCTCCGAGCACGGCAGTGGCCAGCGTGCCTGCACCGAGCGCCAACATGCGCCGATTCAGCCGCACCACCGGACGCGGCGGCGCACGCAAGGTCATGGTGTCCGGATCGACCTTCGGGGGCACCGGCGTGTCAGCCTGCGGTGTGGCGGGCGTACTCATCCTCAGTTCCTCCGTACCGCACTGGCGACACCATCGGTGCGCTCGATCCGCACCACCTGTGCCTTATCTGCCCCCAACCGCAGCTCGGCAGCACCGAACAACCGGTCCACCACGTAATACGGCGAACGGAAGCGATAGTTCACCAACTGCCCATCACTCTGCGGCCCAATCACAAACAGCGGCGGCAGCTCGCCCTGCGCGATGCCCCCAGGAAACTGGATATACACCCGCTGCCCGTCATCAAAGGCGCGCAGCGGCTTCCACGGCGGGCTGTCGCCCGTGATCGCATAGCGGAACCTGATCTGCTCCAGCGACAAACCGGAATCGACTGGCGCCGCCGCTTGAGCCTGCTGCGCCTGCTTCTGCAAGGCCAGCATCCGGTCCTTCGGGTAATCCCAAGACACCGAAGCCATCCAGGCCTGCGGCGTCGAAGACAGCTCCAGCAGGTACATGCGCCGGTTTGTGGTGATAACCAGATTCGTCTTCAGGCCGGTGCGGGTGGGTTTCACGAGAACGGTCACACGCAAGCTGGCTCCTGCGCCGCTGGCCGTATCACCTACAATCCAGCGCACCGTGTCCCCAGCCGAGACCGTCACCAGCTCCTCGCCCTCTTGCAGGGCGATGACGGTGACCCGGCCCGGACTTGTGTAGACCTGATACAGCGCACCATCGGCATAGGGCCAGACCTGGATGGCATTGACGTAACCCTCACGGCTCGGTGCCACACGCGCCTCCAGATTGGCGCGTGAAACACGAACCTTCTCGTCAACAGCTTCCGGTGCGGTTTTCGCGTCCGCTTCGACCGGCAACGGCTTTAACTGTGCTGGCAATGGCAGCGGTTCAGGCAGCGTCACCACCTCGATAGGTTTCGGCACCTCCGGCAGCAGCTGCGCGGCAACGGGTTCGTCCAGTGAGATCACTGGCGGCGGCTTGCCTTGTGTGGCGCAGCCGGTGATGGTCGCCAAGGTAGCGATCATGATCACCGATAAAGCGTAAATACGGAAATGTGTCTTCATGGTTTTACTCCTTGTATCGCTTCGAGTTCACGGCTCCAGGACAGGCCGTTGACATAAATGCCCAGGGGGTTGCGGCGCAAGCGCTCTTCGGTGCGGGGCGGTTGCAGCACCACCGATACCACTGCCGTCCAGCGCTCAGTGCCTGAAGGAACGCCGTTCGCATAAATGCGCTCGATCCAGCGCATCTGGAACGATGATTCGCTGGCCCGCACAACGCTCGTGACTTCCACCGAAACAGAGTTCTGCCCTATCCGAGCAAAAGGATCATTGGCACGCGCATAGTCGTTCAGCGTCGCTGCACCTTTGTCAGTGGTGTACTCATAGGCTTCGAGCCAGTTCTGCCGCACCACGATGGGATCAATCGACAATGAGCGAACATCAGTGAGAAAGCGTGCCAGGTGATAGGCAATCTGCGCATCATTCGGCTTGTACGGCGTGGCAGCTTCGCCCACTGCCCTCACCTGCCCCGCGCTGTCCACCTCGACGACATAGGGGGTCACGATGGATTGCGCCGAGCGCCAGACCAGTCCGCCCGCCATCAGTAGAGCCAGGCTCAAGCAACCGAAAGCCATCAGTCGCCAGTTCTTGGCTTGCACGCGGGCGCTGCCGATTCGCTGGTCCCAGACTTGTGCGGCGGCCTGGTACGGGGTGACGGGCTCGGGGGTGTCCGAGTAACGCACCTGGGGTCGTTTAAATAACATGAAGTGATCTCCTTAATGGTTCGAGGCATCGCGCAGGCTAGGACTGGCACCGCCGCCGCTGTGGTCACCGGAGCGCAGCGTGTGCGCAGCCGTAGAAACCCCGTGTGAGAGACGCTGGTTGCGTTGCAGACGTTTCGCCCAAGCCGGTGCGGGAGGTGGCGTGTCGGCGCTCATAGCGCCTATACCCGTTGTGGCGCCTGCGGTTGAAGCCGGTGCAGCCGCCCCGGCAAACTCCGATGCGACACGGTCCTTGACGGCCTTGGCACCGGCCGCGAGGCGCTGGCCGACAGCACCTGCACCACTCTTGGCCACATTGGCAAGGCCTGCACCCGCAGCACGAACACCGCCACCACCTGATGCGATGGCACCCGCCTGGTAGGCAGACTTCGCACCAGCAGCCATCGTGCTTGCCGAGCGGGCGGCGCTGGCACCACCCCCAACAACTCCACGTGTCGCCCCCGGCGCCATGCGCGCACCGGCGGCTACGGCAGCACCGCCCGTGGCAATTGCTGCGCCACCTGCCACGGCCAGTCCCGCAGCACCTAGCACGGTTCCTGCCGCCGCACCGGCACCCAACTGCGGCGCGCCCGATACCAGCCCGGTCGCGATACCGGGACCAAAGATGCCCAAACCCAGCAGCGTGAGCGAAGCCAGCATGATGACCAGCGCATGGTCAATGGAGGGCTCCGTCCCCGGTGGGGTCTGGAACTCCGAAAACAATCCCGAGCCTATACCGACAATCACGGCCAGCACCAGCACCTTGATGCCCGAAGACACCACATTGCCCAGCACCCGCTCGGCCAGAAACGCCGTCTTGTTCCACAAGGCAAAAGGCACCAGCACAAAACCCGCCAGCGTCGTCAGCTTGAACTCAATCAGCGTCACAAAAAGCTGAACCGCCAGTACGAAGAAGCTCACAATGATCACCAACCAGGCCAGAAACAACACGCTGATGACATCCAGGTTGACAAACACCTCGGGGAAACCGGTCAGGTCGCTGATCTGCGCCATGATGGGCCGACCCGCATCCACACCGGCTTGCGCAAGCCGTCCCGGTTGCAACAACTGCGCCTGCGTCATCGAAGAACCAGACGCCACCAGCCCGAGTCCGGCAAAGGAGCGGAACAGGATGCCCGCCAGGTTATTGAAGTTGCCGATGATGAAAGCAAAGGCCCCGACGTACAGCACCTTCTTGACCAGCTTGGCTATCACGTCGTCACCACCTCCACTGGCATGGCTCATGGCCCAGAACAGACCTGCCAGCGTCATGTCGATCACCACCAGCGTGGCGGTCAGGAACGCCACCTCACCATGCAACAGACCAAAACCCGAATCGATGTAGCGCGAGAAGAC
>Ga0308009_10001001_pt1 | contig 17750 bp, 19 predicted proteins | sample Neamet127_FD_203134 | JGI IMG/M metagenome (GOLD analysis project Ga0308009, IMG submission 203134) | Marine microbial communities from water near the shore, Antarctic Ocean - #127 | ecosystem: Environmental > Aquatic > Marine > Unclassified | place: Southern Ocean | collected 2014-07-24
AGGCTTGAGACGGTGTGTGGCGCAGCCTGGTAGCGCACTTGCATGGGGTGCAAGGGGTCGAAGGTTCGAATCCTTTCACACCGACCAGATCAAACAAAAAAGCCGGTCAACGTATGCTGACCGGCTTTTTTTATGGTCTGCTCGAGCTTGTCGGACGCGTTATGCCGCAGCCAGTTGCGGGGCCTGGCTCTTTGATGTTGCCTCATCGTTCAGCTCACCCCCCAGCGCTTCAAGAATGTCCGGAATCATGGCCGACAGTTCACCGGTGAGGATGGCCGCATCGGTATCGAAACCATCATCGTCCTTGCCCTTGTCGCCGATGCCGTCGAGCACCACGTCGAGCAGCTTTAGTTTTTTGATTTGTCCTGCATCACTCAGCACAAAAGATACGCGGTCATTCCAGGTCATGGCCAGTTGTGTCGGCACTTTGCCGGCCGCAATGTGCTTCGCCACTTCGTCGATTTCCAGCGTATGACGTGAATAACGAACGGTCGATTTTTCATCGTCGGGCATCTTGAGTTCGCAATCGCGGTCCACCGTGAAGCCGACCGGAGCCTCCTGGCTGGACAACCAGTGCGCCATGGACGCAGCAGCCGACTGGCTGGTTTGCACTGGCTGTGCTTTCAGGCCGGCGGCTCCGGGAATGCTGCTGAGGGCCTCGACCAGGAGGCTGACCACCTTGTCGGCGCCAGTCAGGCTGCCGGAGTCCACCACGATAAATTTATTGACGGGATCCAGCCATAAAGTGGTTGACGATTGTTTGGTGAAAGTGCGCGGCATCAGGTCCAGCAGGACTTCTTCCCTGAACTCTTTCTTGATCTTGGCGCCGACGCGTTCGCGGCCGGTCTCCTGCTTGTATTTTTCGATGCGTTCCTCGACGGCAGCCTTGATGGCTGAGGCGGGTACTGGGCGGCGTTCGGTGCACAGGCGCACGATGAGTTGGCGGTTGATGGTTTCCACGAGTGCGGTGCTCTTGTTGCCACGCGGTGCCACCCATCCGCTGGATTCAGGCTGTGTCGCACCACAGGGCAGAAAGCGTGTGGCCTGCAAGGCTTCTTCAAGCGCGTCCAGGGGCGGGAGGACAAAATCATCTGCAATGCGAAAAAAAGACGCGCTTTTGAACATGAAATTCCGGGGGTGTGAGAGGAGGGGAGAGGAAAAAAAAGCGCCGCGCAAGGCGCAGGCGATAGGGAAGTTTAAGGCACGCGCGGCGCGTATTACACGTAAGCGAAGGTTCTAGCTGATGTCGAGCACATGAATGCCGTAGCTGCCCTTGCGCCTGTCGGCGAAGTAACACTCCAGCGTGGTCTTCACGGTTTTAAAGGCGATCTCTTCCCAGGGAATGTCGGCTTCGGTGAAAAGCCGGGCCTCAATCGTTTCATGGCCAGGCTGAAACTGATCGCTGAGCAATCTGGCCCGGTAAAACAGATGAACCTGGCCGACGCGCTCGACATTGAGCAGGCTGAAAAGGGGCTCCATTTCAAACTGCGCACCGGCTTCCTCGACGGTTTCCCGCGCGGCGCCTTGTGCGGTGGTTTCCTTCAATTCCATGAAGCCGGCGGGCAAGGTCCACTTGCCCCAGCGCGGTTCGATATTGCGCTTGCACAGCAACACCCTGTCCCCCCAATACGGGACCGTGCCGACCACGTTGAGCGGGTTCTCGTAGTGAATGGTGCCGCAGGCCGGGCAGACGGCACGCTCCTTCACATCCCCGTCGTCGGGCACGCGATAGGCCACGGCACTGCCGCAGTTTTTGCAATGTTTGATAGGACTGCGGTACATGCGGCCAAGTGTAGATTGAAAAGTAAAAAGGGCTCCTCGCGGAGCCCTTTGCAATGACACGGCCCGTGTCAGGCTTTGGTGGTCTTGGTGTGTTTTTCGATCAGGGCGCGTGCGGTGTCCAGCAACTTCTTGCCGTCGAAACCTTTCTTGTTCATGTCTTCCACCCATTCGACCTCCACGGTGCGGGACTTGCGGCGGAATTCCTGGGCTTCGACCGGGCTCACGGTGTAGATCGTGTTGCCACGGTCGCTGGCGCTCTTGCGGCCGATACCGTCGTTGCCCTGCTGCGTTTTGCCCAGCCAAGCCGACGTGACCATGCCCGAGTTGTTGTCGATCACCTTTTTCAGGTCTGGCGCCAGCGAGTTGTACTTGGCCTTGTTCATGGCCATCACAAAGGTGGTGGTGTAGAGGCTGCCGCCGGCGGGGTCGAACTCGGCGTGGAACTTGGTGAGTTCGTTGACCTTGACCGAAGGCACCACTTCCCAGGGAATCACGCAGCCCGTGATGGTGCCTTTGCTCAGCGCGTCGGTGATGGCGGGCAGGGGCATGCCGACAGGTGTGGCGCCGAGTATGCCCATCAGCTTGGTGACTTGACGCGTCGGTGCGCGCATTTTCTGGCCGCGCATGTCGGCGATGGAACGGACGGGTTTGTCCACGGTGTGAATCACGCCCGGGCCGTGCACATGAAGCGCCAGGACCTGGGTGTCCTTGAACTCATCCGGTGCCATGGTCTGCACGTATTCCCAATAGGCCTTGGACGTCGCCTCGGCATTGGACATGATGAACGGAAGTTCAAAGACCTCGATGCGCGGGAAGCGGCCGGCGTTGTTGCCGGGTAGCGTCCACACGATATCGACTACACCGTCTTTGGCCTGGTCATACAACTGCACCGGTGTGCCGCCGAGTTGCATGGCGGGGTAGGCTTCGAACTTGATGCGGCCCCCGGACTCTTTCTCGACCTTGTCCATCCAGGGCTTGTGCATGCCCAGCCAGACATTGGACGTGGGCGACATGAAGGTGTGAAACTTCAATGTCACGGCCTGCTGGGCCAGGCCTGACAGGGCGGGTGCACCCAGGGCAGCGGCGGCGCCGGTTTTAAGAAGAGTGCGTCGTTGAATCATGTGGGGTCTCCGGTAAAGATGGCTATAAATTAATTCAGGAAGGGCCGCTTGGGAACCCGTGCTTGCCCTGATCAAGAGGCGTTAGACGAAAACTTTACAAGGCACAACGGCGCGCAGGGCGCCCTCCGAGTGGCGCTTCAGGCCACTTTGACGGTCAAGCTGCCCAGCCCGCGCACTTCACCGACCATGGTGTCGCCCGATACCACCGCGGCCACGCCTTCGGGCGTGCCGGTGTAAATCAGGTCGCCAGGCTGCAGCTCCCACGCTGCAGACAGGTGCTCGATGGTTTCCGCGAGGTTCCAGATCAGCTTGCTGACGGTGCTGCGCTGGCGGTCTTTTCCATTGACCTGCAGGTAGATCTCGGCGTTGGCGACATCACCAGCCTTGTCAGCCGGTGTGATGGGGCCGATGGGGGCGGAGTGGTCATAGGCCTTGCCGATGCACCAGGGGCGACCCTGCTTTTTCATCTCGCCCTGCAGGTCCCGGCGGGTCATGTCCAGGCCGACGGCATAACCGAAAATGTGTTTGAGCGCATCAGCGGCCTTGATGTTTTTTCCGCCGGTGCCGATGGCGGCGACCAGTTCGATCTCGTGGTGCAGGTCGTTGGTGAGTGACGGGTAGGGGATGACGCCGGTCTGGCCCGCTTCGATCACCACCACGGCATCGGCGGGCTTGAGAAAGAAAAATGGCGGCTCGCGGCCAGTGAATCCCATCTCCTTGGCGTGTTCCTCATAGTTGCGGCCCACGCAATAAACGCGGTGCACCGGGAAACGGTCCAGCGTGCCAATCACGGGTACCGAAACCAACGCGGGCGGGGTAAATACAAAGCTCATGACAACCTCTCTTCTCTGTGTATGCCCAGTGCCTGATGCACCGGACGGTCTGAAAAACTGAACAACACGCAGCCCTGAGCCGAACGCAGGCGGGCGGTGTGCCAGGATGGAATGACAAAATGGTCACGCGGACTGAACTCAAACACCTGTTGCCCGTCGCCGTGCGAGATGCTCACACTGCCGTGCCCCTCGACCACGCTGAAAATCGCGCCGTCGGTCTGGCGCCAGGCCTTGCCGTCAAAACCGGCGGGCAGGCGCTGCATGAAGGTGGCCATGGTCGGCATCGGCGAGCCACCGGTGGCCGGGTTCACGTAGCGCAGCTTGACACCATCCCAGTCGTCCACCGGTGCCTGGCGCTCCAGCGTATGCAGCGCCTCACGGGTGCGGTCGTAGGGGTAGCTGAAGATCGGCGAGGTCTGGCCGAAAGGCGCGTCGTAACGCACCGGCAGCATGTTGGCGCCGTAGCGCTGGTAGCTGGTGCCTTCGGCTTTGGTTACCGGCTGAGAGCGCTCGCTGTGGTTTTCCGCAAAACCCGCGTCGAAAAACCGCAGCATGGGGATGTCCAGTCCATCGAGCCAGACCACCGGCTCACCGGCGGTTTGCGTTCCTTCGTGGCCATGGTCGTGCCAGGTCCAGCTCGGCGTGATGATGAAGTCGCCCGGTGTCATGGTCGTGCGCTCACCATCGACGGCGGTGTACGCCCCTTTGCCCTCGACCACAAAACGCAGCGCGCTCTGGGTGTGGCGGTGGCTGGGCGCCACTTCGCCAGGCAATATCAGTTGCAGGCCGGCATACAGCGACTGGGTGATCGCCGATTGCCCCCGAAGTCCGGGGTTCTCCAGGATCAGCACACGTCGCACTGCTTCTTCGGCAGTGATCAGTTGGCCGGATTCCATCAGGTAAGGACGCACTTGGTCATAGGCCCAGAAGGCTGGCACACACGGTGTGGCCGGCTGCTGCGGCACCAGTGCATGCAGCACCTCCCACAAGGGGGTCATGTGCTGCGCACGGATGGCGTCATAAAAGGCCTGGCGCGCGCTGTCAGGAGGTGGGGTCATATCCATGAAAGTCTCCGTCGGTTCATTGATCGAAAAAAACGCCATCCTGCGCCAATTGCTGCTGCAGGAAGGCAACATGAATATCGCGGAAGGTCTGTCCGCTTTCAAGCAGCGCTGCGGCTGTTCCGGCGGCCTGACCCATCACAAAACAGCCGCCACTGGCGCGTGCGGCCGACTGGCCTTCGTGGGTCATGGACGCACAGCGCCCGGCGACCAGCAGGTTGGGCACCACGCTATTGGTCAACATGCGCCACGGCAGGTCGTTGTAGGCGCGTTGTTCATCACGCGGGAAACCCCAGCTGATGGCGCCGTCCACATGCATTTCCATGGGCCAGGCATTGATCCCGATCGCGTCGTCAAAACGTGCGGACGACAGGATGTCTTCGCCGGTGAGTGCGTAGTCGCCGCAGACGCGCCGCGTCTCGCGGATGCCGACCTGGGGGGCAATATCGACGATGGCCGACTGCTCAAAGCCGGGCACCTCGTTTTTCAGGAAGCGGAAATATTCAGTGATTTGCCGGCGGCCTTCAAGCTCGCCCGCGCTGAGCTGGCGTGCATCGGTGGCGTCCATGGCCATGCCGGCGGCGTTGCGGATTTGCGTGACATTGGCGCGCCATTCGGCGGGATTTTTGTTCGGACGAAGAATGGCGCCTTTGCGCGGAAATTGATAACGGCCGGGCGCGCGCAATTCGCTGTCGTCCATGAGCTTGTTGATGGCGTTGAATTCACCCACCGCAGCCAGCGCGCGCGGGGCATCCACATGGCCCACGCGGAACATGGTGCTCGGAAACAGTGCGCTGCCGTGGCCGTCACCCAGTTCAAAAGGCAGAACGGCAAAATGCGCCACGTCGGCGTCACCCGAGCAGTCGATAAAACGGTGGGCACGAATGGCCTGGCGACCGGACTTGGTCTCTACCACCAACGCTGCGATGGCCGGACCGTCCATCACCACGGCCGCAGCCCAGGCATGGAACAGCAGTTGAACGCCGGCCGACAGCAGCAACTGGTCGGCGGCGCATTTGTAGGCCGAGACATCGTAGGAGCGCACGCGGATGCGGCCTTGCATGCCATCTTGCGGCTGGTTCAGACCACCCAGCGCATTAATACGTTCGAGCAGGTCGTCCACCACGCCATGCACCACCTGCTGCATCTCGCCATTTTTGCGGCCGTACAGACCGGCGAAGTTGGTGACGCCGCCGGCCGTGCCCATGCCGCCCAGAAAACCATAACGCTCCACCAGCAAGGTGCGCGCGCCGCGCCGCGCCGCACTGACACTGGCCGCCAGCCCGGCCGGCCCACCGCCAATCACGACGACATCGAATTCGCCGTAAACGGGCAGGGTGCGGGCTGGCTCTGTGACGGTCATCGAGTTACGCCGCGAGCGACCGTTGGGGGCAGGATGTCGTTGAGATGCCGGCCCTCACCCCAACCCTCTCCCAGAGGGAGAGGGGGCAAGAATGCGCGGTGATCGGTAAACGTGACTGCATTCCTTGAGGTATTTCGGGCTGCAGCCAGCGTGGACACTTCAAGAGCCGCTATCAAAAGTGTAGTTCGCTTGGATAATTGCATGCAGACCTCCCGTTTTGAAGGGGCTATTTGAACAGCTTTGACGGCTCTATTCCGTCGTACATCCACTGCAGACCTGCAAATCCGGCGCTTTCCTTTTCGCTTCGAAAGATCTGGTTACGCAGCTCGCGCTGCACGCCCGCCGCATGGTAAATGTCGCCGTAAAAGCGCGCCGTCAGTTGCACCCGGCCGGTACGCAGATAACGTGCCTGCTGGTATTTCTGGAAGGCTTGCGGGATGTCGCCATGCGTGAAGCGCAGCGCCTCGCGCAGCACTACGGCATCTTCAATGGCCTGGCCGGCGCCCTGGGCCAGGTACTGCAGCATCGGATGCGCTGCATCACCCAGCAGCGTGACGCGCCGGTCGGTCCAGTTTTTCACCGGTTCCCGGTCGCACAGCACCCACATTTTCCAGGTCTCGATTTTTCCCAGCAGTTCCCGGACCTGCGGGCAGGCCTTGGCAAACCGTTCTGTGAGCTCCGCCGTATCGCCAAAGGTGTTCCAGCCTTCGTCGTACCTGTTGCTGTGAAACACCGCCACCAGATTGAACAACTCGCCGCGGCGCAGCGGGTAGTGAACCAAATGGGTTTTCTCACCACCCCAGAGCAGCACGTCGTCGCTCCACAAATGGGTCGGCACGTCTTCGCGCTTGAGCACGGCGCGGTAGGCGATGTGGCCCGACACGCGGGGTTTGCCGTCGCCCACCACCACCTCGCGCACCTTGCTCCAGATGCCGTCGGCGCCAATCAGGGCGGCGCCCTGCAGCACCTCGCCGCCAGCCAGGTGGACCTGCACGCTGGTTTCGGACTGTGCGAAAGATTCGACTTCTGCGCTGGTGCGCAGTGTCACGTTGTCCTGCGCCGCGCAGGCATCCAGAAACACCTGGTGCAGGTCAGCGCGGTAAATCACGCCATAGGGAAAACCGTAGGTGGCGCGCGCCATGTCACCAAGCGGCACGCGCACAACCCTTTCGCCGGTGCGCACATCATTCATGGCCAGGCCCGGCGGGAAGAAAGACAGCTTGCTGACCACGTCGGTCAGGCCCAGGTAGGCGAACATGCGGAAAATATTCGGACCGAGCTGAATACCCGCGCCGATCTCGCCGAAGCTGGCCGCCTGTTCCAGCACGGTCACGGCGTGTCCGTCACGCGCCAGCACCAGCGCGGTGGCCAGGCCGCCTATACCGCCGCCGGCAATGAGGATGGGAAGAGGAGAGGTCACAAAGGTTCGGTTGCGTATGGGTGTCAGCTTAGATGATAAGTATACTTATCATTTGCCTGTACGGTACATACCCTGATCCTTGAAAGCACATTCGCAAGAACCTGTTCAGCCCTCCCTTAAACTCCGGCCATGTCAACAAGTTTTAACTTCATCGAAGCGCCCGGACACCAGATCCGGCGCGCTCACCAGTTGTCGATTGCCCTCTTCATGGAAGAGACGGCAGGGTTTGATGTGACGCCGGTGCAGTTCGCCATCCTGAATGCTTTGATGGATGACCCCGGTGAAGACCAGGTCACGCTGTCAGGGCGGGTCGCTTTTGATGCCGCGACCTCTGGTTCGGTGATTGGCCGGTTGGAGGCCAAGGGCTGGGTGCGGCGCGAGGCCGACCCGGCCGACAAGCGGCGCAAGTTGCTGTGGGTCACGCCGGAGGGGCAGAAGGTCGCGCTGCAGATGAAGCGGGCCGTCAACAAGGTTCAAGCCCGTCTTTTAGATCCGCTCAGCGCCGCCGAACGCAAACGGTTTGGCGCGCTGCTGGGCAAATTGATTGCCGGCCACGAGGGCGTTGAGTAGCTCTCCCATTGGGACGGAGCGGCGCGCTCGTCAGGCCGACTTGACCAGCAGGGTGAAATGCTCCACCACCGGCGGCGCGGCAAAAAACGGGCCGACGATAGCGCGCCATTCGGCAAAAGCCGGCGACTCGCGAAAACCCACGGTGTGGTCCTCCAACGTGTCCCAAAATATCTGCAGGATGTAACGCTCGGGGCTTTCAATGCCTTTGTTGACCTTGAAGCCCTGGAAACCTTTGGCGCCGGCAATCACGGTGCTCAGCCCGCGCTGGATGGCTTCGTCAAAAGCGGCCTGCTGGCCGGGGGCGATGCGGATGTCGGCAAGTTCGAGAATCATGGGCGTCCTGTGGTGGGATGGTTCAGTATCAGTATTGGCTGGCCGGTAACTCTACCGTCAAACCATCAAGTTCTGCATTCAGGATGATCTGGCAACTGAGCCGGCTGGCCGGTGTGGCCGGCGTGGCGGTGAAAGCCAGCATGGCACGTTCCTCCCCGTCGGCTGCCGGCAGCAGAGCCGCAAACGGCTCCGCCACCATCACATGGCAGGTCGCGCAGGTCAGCAAGCCGCCGCAATCGGCGGCAATGCCACTCACGCCTGCGGCCACCGCCACTTCCATTAAATTTTGACCAATTTGGCCTGTAGCCCTTGTCGGTTGTGCGCCAGCAGCTATGAAATTGATAGTAATCATGGGTGAAGCGCGGCTCAGATGCGGCTGAAATATTCGCGTCGCTGCCAGTCGTCCTTGTCCACCGCCTGCTCGTGGCGCGTGATTTCCGACTGCTTGATGCGCGTGAAGTAGTTGATGAAGCTGCTGCCGAAGGCGCCGACCAGCGCGCGGTCGGCCTGAAGCGCCTTCAGCGCTTCGCCCAGGCTGGTGGGTAGCTTGACTGCGGCGTCACCATACGGCGCATCGGTGGCCACCGGCGCCTTCAGTTGCCGCGCGATGCCGTCGAGCCCGGCGTGGATTTGTGAGGCCAGGTAGAGGTAGGGGTTGGCCGCCGGCTCGCCGATGCGGTTTTCTATACGTGTCGCTGCGTCGCCGGGCTGCCCGACCACGCGCAGCATGGCGCCCCGGTTGTCACGGCCCCACAGCACCGACTGCGGCGCCAGCGCATTCGGGCGGAAGCGGCCAAAGCCATTGATGGTCGGTGTGCAGAACACGGTCATGCCACGCGCGTGTTCCAGCAGGCCGGCCAGGTAGTGTTCGCCCAGCGCGGAAAGCGTGTGCTGCGCATCGGTTGGCTGCGTGCCTTCTGCTGGCGCATCACGCTGGAACAGGTTGGCGCCGCTTTCCAGATCCACCAGCGACTGGTGCAGATGCCAGCCGCTGGACATGATGCAAGGGAAAGGCGGGCGACACATGAAGGTGGCGTGGTAACCGGCGCGGCGCAGCGCCTGTTTGGCTGCGCTGCGAAACAGCACCATGTTGTCGGCGGCGGTCAGCGCGTCGGTCGCGTCGAACACGGCTTCAACCTGGCTGGGGCCGAGTTCGATTTCCAGCGACTGCAGAGGCAGGCCCAGCGCCTGCGCCGTCTGCTGGACGATGCGCAGCGGCTCTTCAGCCATGTCGAACAAGCCTTCAGCCAGCAGGTTGTAGCCGGGGTGAATCATCGCGACTTTGGGTGGCAGGCCGGGCCAGGCGGCCTGTTCCGGGTCAAGCTGGTCCTCGGTGCTGTCACCGGTGATGCGGTAAATATGGAATTCGATCTCCAGCCCGCACTTCATGCCGAAGCCCGCGTCGGCCAGTCGCGCCAGCGCGCGCTGCAGGATGCGCCGCGTGTCCAGTTCTACCGCGCTGCCGTCCTGCATCCAGGGCTGGCCCTGGACCCAGCCGGTGGCTGCTGTCCATGGCAGGTGTTTGAAACTGGCGGGGTCGGCCAGCAGCAGCAGGTTGCTCGCGAACTCGAAGCCGGGCAGCTCGGCCGTGCCGCCGGCTTCGAATACCTTGAAAGCCGTGCGGTCCGACGTGTCCTTGAGCAGCAGGGTGCTAACCAGGCCGACGCCGTCCAGCATGGCTTTGCTTGCGGCAGAAGCGACCAGGGTCTTGCCGCGCAGCATGCCGTGCAGGTCGCACCAGGCAAAACGCACCAGTTCGATGCTGCTGGCGGTGATCAACTGCTGCATCTGTTCCAGCGCCTGCTGGCGGTTGCTGTCGTGGATGCCGCAGTGTTCTGCGAAGGTCGGCACTGCCCTCACCCCTGCCCTCTCCCAGGGGGAGAGGGAGTCGATACCGAGGCTCTTGCCCCCTCTCCCTCCGGGAGAGGGCAGGGGTGAGGGCTCCCCGTCCAAGGCGCATTCGCCCGCTTGGCGCTAGCCTGTGCCTGCCACCAGCTCGCCCACTCCCCGGCCGGAGCGATGCCGTCCACCGTGTCCGGTCCGCGCATCAGCTCGCTCTGGCTGGCGTCTGCAACGCCGGGCGCGACGCCGCCTTGCTGCACGGTGGCAATCGCTTTGATCAGCACCCGGCGATTTGCCATGATGACTTTGTCGGAACTACCCAGGTGCTCGCGTGTGCGGTCCTGGATCGCGCCCATGCTTTCGACGGCCCACTGGTCGTGCACGTTGATGTCTTCCTCGCCCATGCCCAGGTAGGTTTGGGTGCGCTGCTCTTCGGAATTGAAGCCCCAGTTGTTATGGCGTCCGGCGTTCGGAATGTAGTCGGGCAGCGCGATGAACTGTTGGCGCTGGGCACGCATGCTTGTCCGGTCGAGTGGCCCGGCAAAACTGGTGAAGAAGGAGTACCAGTAGGTGTGGGTGTCGTCCACCGGCACATGCATTTGGGTGATGGTCATGGTTTCTGACAGCGGGATCACAAAGGTTGCGGGGAAGACTGCCTGTGTGACACGCACATGGGTCAGTTTTTCATTCATGGGTCGCAAGGCCGTCAGTTGCATGCCCCAGGGCTTGGCCTCAAAACTGATGTCTGGCTGCGCAAACTCGCGCATGATGCGTGTCATCGGCCATTGCTCGCCATCGATGGCGCCAGCGCTGGCACTGCGAAACTGCTTGCCGGCTGCGTTGTCGCCAATGTCGGCCAGCGCCTCGTCCTGTAAAAAGCGGTGTAAAAAAGACGGATGCGCCGGGTCGATGCCGACTTCAAACGCCTGTAGCCAGTTGGCATTCCACAGGCCCTTGAAAACAAAGCTGTGGGTGGCCGGCGTGCTGAAGCAGTCAAAAGCCGGAAGCGGCGGCGGCGTGGCGCCCTCGGGGCCCAGCCAGGCGAAAATGACGCCGCTTTTTTCGAGCACCGGGTAGCTGCGCTGCTTCACGCGCTCACACAGCTTGCTGCCCGCCGGCTCCGCTGGTGTTTCCAGGCAGCGGCCAGACACATCAAACTTCCAGCCGTGGAAGGGGCAGCGCAGGCCATCACCTTCGGCACGGCCAAAAGACAGGTCGGCGCCGCGGTGCGGGCAGTCGCGGTCCAGCAGACCGTAGTTGCCCTGGTCGTCGCGAAACAGCACGAAGTCCTGGCCCATCAAGCGCACAGCTTTGACCGGCCGTTTGTCCATGCGCGGGTCCAGCGCCGGGTTGAATTCGTCCACCAGCGCCGCTGGTTGCCAGTAGCTGCGCAGCAGCGTGCCGCAGGGTGTGCCGGGTCCGACCTGGGTGATCAGTGCGTTCTGTTCTGCATTCATGGGCGACCTCTAAAAACGGTATACCAAAATTAAAATTCAGTGTACAGTTTGTGTCATGAACTTGCAAGAGACGGTGTTGATCCAGTTGCGCGACCTGATTTTGCGCGGTGAATTCGAGCCCGGCCAGCGCCTGGCCGAGCAACAACTGGCCGAACGCCTGGGCGCTTCGCGCACCCCGGTACGCGCGGCACTCGTCACGCTGGAGCAGGAAGGCCTGGTCGAAGCCAATGACACCGGAAAATTTCTGGTGCGCCAGTTCACGCCGCGTGAGGTCGCCGACGCGATTGCCGTGCGCGGCCACCTCGAAGGCATGGCCGCGCGCCTGGTGGCCGAACACGGCGTATCGCGCCAGTTGCAGGCCGAACTGCAGGCCTGCCTGGACGAAGGCGACCTGGCGCTGGCCGCCAATCCGCTCGACTACGAAAGTTATGCCGCTTATGCCGTGATGAACGATCGCTTTCACGCGCTGGTGCTGGAAGCCAGCGGCAACCGGGCGCTGCAGCGCGCGGTGGCGCTCAATAACAAGCTGCCGTTTGCGCCGGCCTCGGCGATGCTGCCGATGCAGGGCACGGTGACGCTGGACCGTGACTGGATGCTCTACGCGCACCGTCAGCACCACATGTTGTTTGCCGCGCTCAAGGTCGGCGAGGGTGCACGCGCGCAGGCGCTGGCGATTGAACATACCGAAGTGGCGCAGATGAATATGCGTATGGCGCTGGAGCGTCGGGCCGAGACCGAGCGTGTGTTGCCGGCGATCCGCCTGGTGGTGGGGCGTTGACCCAAGACGCTGTCAGCTTCACGGCCCAGGGCGTTCGCCGCGGCTTCTTCGCCGCGCAGGTGATGGCACCGGGCATCACCTTGTATGCGATGGTCTTTGGCGTGCTGGCCAGCGAACGCGGCATGTCCTGGCTCCAGGCCATGCTGATGAGTGCTGCGGTTTATTCAGGCAGCGCACAACTTGCAGCGCTGCAGGGCTGGACCGCCACGGCGGCCGTCGCTCCGGTCATCGTCACCATCTTCGTCATGAACGCGCGCTATGTGTTGTACAGCGCGGCGCTGCAGCCCTGGCTGGCCAGCCTGCCGCGGCATCAAAGCCGGGGTTCGCTGTTTTTCCTCGGCGACGGCAACTGGGCCATGGCCATGCGTGAATATGACGCCGGCTACCGCGATGCGGGCTACGTGCTGGGCTCCGGGGTGGCGATGTTTGTGCCCTGGCTGGGGGGTACGCTGGTCGGCCACCTGCTGGCGGGCAGCGTGCCGAATCCGGCGGCTTTCGGGCTGGACTTCATGCTGGTGGCGTTTGCCGCAGCCATCGGCATGGTGCTGTGGCGCGGCAAGTCCGACCTCTGGCCGGTCGCTGCGGCCGGGCTGATGGCGCTGGCCCTGCACCGGCTGCTGCCGGGTGCCTGGTACATCGTCGGTGCAGGCATTGCAGGTGGGCTGATGGGGGCGTGGCGTCATGGCCGTTGAATCGACCTTTTTGCTGGCGCTGCTGGGCATGGGACTGGCGTCCTTCGCCTGCCGCATCGGCGGCTTCCTGCTGATGGGGTATGTGACCATCACGCCGCGCGTCGAGGCTGCGCTGAAGGCGATACCGATCTCGGTGATGGTCGGCATCGTCACGCCGGCCGCTACATCGGGCAAGCTGCCCGAACTCTTGGGCTTGCTGGCGGTGGGAGGGGCGATGAAGCTGCTACGCAACGACCTGGCGGCTGCAGTTGCTGGCGCGGCGACCGTGGCCGTTGCGCGCTGGGTGCTGGTCTGAGTCCGCTTTGCGGACTTGTCATTGCGGCCATGAGCCGCAATCCATGCGGGCGGACCTGCGCCGGTGTTGGTGTCGCATGGTTCCAGGATCAAGTCCGGGATGACATCCAGGGTCGGCCTTATTCCTTGGCGACCCGCAGCACCAGCTTGCCGAAGTTCTCGCCGTTGAAGAGCTTGAGCAGGGTCTCCGGGAAGTTCGCTATGCCGTCCACCACGTCTTCCTTGCTCTTCATCCTGCCGTCCTTCAGGTAAGCGGCCATTTCAGTGATCGCAAGCGGGTAGCGGTCGGCGTAGTCGAACACCACGATGCCTTCCATGCGCGCGCGATTCACCAGCAGCGACAGGTAGTTGGCCGGGCCCTTGATCGGCGTGGTGTTGTTGTACTGGCTGATGGCGCCGCAGATGATGATGCGGGCGCCGCGCGTGATGCGTGTCAGCACCGCATCGAGGATGTCACCGCCGACGTTGTCGAAATAGATGTCCACGCCTTTCGGGCAATGCTCCTTGAGCCCGGCTTTCACGTCGCCGGCCTTGTAGTCGATGCAGGCATCAAAACCGAGTTCCTTGACCACCCAGTCGCACTTGGCTTTGCCGCCGGCAATGCCGACCACGCGGCAGCCCTTGAGTTTGGCAATCTGCCCGACGGTCTGGCCGACGGCACCGGCCGCACCAGAGACCACCACGGTTTCGCCGGCCTTGGGCTGGCCCACGTCCATCAGGCCGAAGTAGCCGGTCATGCCCGGCATGCCCAGCACATTGAGCCAGGACGTCAGGCCCAGGCGCGCATCGATCTTGAACATGCCACTGCGTTTGATCTGCGCCTCGGGGATCAAACAGTATTCCTGTACATCGAGCCCGGCGTTGACGTAGTCGCCCACGGCAAAGGCGGCATTGTTCGACGCAATCACCTGGCCCACGCCGCCTGCGCGCATGACCGCACCGATCTCCACTGGCGGGATATAACTTTTTCCCTCGTTCATCCAGCCACGCATGGCCGGGTCCAGCGACAGGCACAGGGTTTTGACCAGCACGCCGCCGGGGCCAGGCTCGGCGACGGACTCGGTGCTGAAACGCCAGTTGTCACGCGTTGGCAGGCCGACAGGGCGGCTGGCCAGGCGAACCTGGTGGTTGCTCAGGGAAGTAATGGCGCTCATGGGTGTCTCCGAGGGAAGTGTCTTGCGGGAAAAGGCGATATTAGTTGCAGCACGTCCCCGCGTCAGTCACGCAGGCGATTCGTTTCCGATATGCTTTCCCTCATGAAACTCTATAACTACTTTCGCTCTTCGGCGTCGTTTCGGGTGCGTATTGCGCTGCAACTCAAGGGCCTGCCCTACGACTACCTTGCGATCCACATTGCCCGTGGCGACCACAAAAAAGAGGCCTACTCTGCCGTGTCCGCCGACATGCTGGTGCCCATGCTGCAAACCGACGAGGGCGATCACCTGTCGCAGTCCATGGCCATCATCGAGTACATCGACGAAACCCACCCGGCTGTGCCGCTGCTGCCGGCCGATGCGCTGGGCCGGGCCAAAGTGCGTGCGCTGGCGCAGTCGATTGCCTGCGAGATCCATCCGCTGAACAACCTGCGTGTGCTCAAGTACCTGGTGCGCGAACTCAAGGTCGATGAGGACGCCAAAAACACCTGGTACCAGCACTGGTGCCGCGAAGGCCTGGAAGCTTTTGAGCGACAGCTTGCCGCCTCACCCCCGTCCACCTACTGTCATGGCGAGACGCCGACGCTGGCCGACTGCTGCCTGGTGCCGCAAATCTTCAACGCCCAGCGTTTCAAGGTGAACTTCGACGGCCTGTCGCGCACCATGGCCGCTTACGAGGCCTGCATGGCGCTGGAGGCTTTCCAAAAAGCCCAGCCCTCGGCCTGCCCGGATAGCGAGCCTTGAATTTTCTGAATCCCGACTGGCCCGCGCCGCCCGGTGTGCGTGCGGTCTTCACCACCCGGCAGGGCGGTGTGTCCGCCGCGCCCTGGGACAGCCTGAACCTGGGCGACCACGTCGGCGATGTGCCTGCGCAGGTGGCGGCCAACCGCGCGCTGCTGGCGCAAGCCTCGGGCGCCAAACCGGTTTTCCTGCAACAGGTGCACGGCTCAGCCGTCATGCCGCTGGACGGCAACACACCAAACGGTCTGCAGGCCGATGCGGCCATCACTTCGCAGCGCGGCATCGCATGCACCATCATGGTGGCCGATTGCCTGCCGGTTCTGATTACCGACACCGAGGGCTCTGCAGTGGCTGCTGCCCACGCTGGCTGGCGCGGCCTGGCTGGCCAGCAGGGCAGCGGCGTCCTCGAAGAAAGTTATGAGTCTTTTAGGGCTCTAGCCCATAAGGGGCGGGCGCAAGCAGCTATCAATACCATAGCGTGGCTGGGGCCGTGTATTGGCCCCACGGCGTTTGAAGTGGGCGCTGAGGTGAGGGCGGCCTTTGTGGACAACGATCCCGCCGCCGCTGCCTGCTTTACAACGGCAGCCTCGGGCAAGTACCTGGCCGACCTCGCCGGCCTGGCCCGCTTGCGGCTTCAGGCGCTGGGTATCACGCAGATTTTCGGCAACGACGGCAGTCCAGCGTGGTGCACGGTGGGCGATGCCTCACGGTTCTTTTCGCACCGGCGCGACACTGGCCTCCGTGGCAACGGCTTTGGGACCACCGGCCGCATGGCTGCCTGCATCTGGCTCGAATGAGGGGGGCTGCAGGGTGGTCGCTTCAGCGGCTTCGCGGGCCTTGATGGCCTTGCGCCGCGACGGCGCACCCATCAGGTAAACCACCAATGCCAGAGGACCCACACCATAGAGTACAAAGGTCATCAGGGCGCCGAGCAGCGTCCCGGACGGGTGGGTGGCTTCGGCGACGCTCATCATGAGCACCACGTACATCCAGGCAATCACAACCAAGTACATATTACTTTGTCCCGCGTAATGAGTTTGAAAGGTTTTCCTACGATACTGGGCACAGACAAGGGTGGCCAGTGCATCCCGACACAGTTTGGCCCACTAGCCCTGTCCCACTGGGGAGACAAGCATGAATTCTGACGCAAACCTGGCGCAAGCGGCCCAACAGATGCAAGAAACTTTTGCGCAGGGCCTGAAGCAGGTCATGGACTCGGCGCCCGGTTTTGCACAGCTCGGCATGGCTGATGCGCAGGCGGCCATGCCAGCGTTGCAGATCGACCCGCTCAAGCTGCTGGACATCCAGAAAACCTACCTCGAAGACATCAGCAAGCTGTGGAACAGCGGCTTGCAGGCCAGCACCCAGGGCTCGACCGACCGGCGTTTTGCGGCAGAGGCCTGGCACCAGAACCCCGTCTCGCAATTTGCCGCCTCCGCCTACCTGCTCAATGCCCGCACCCTGATGGGCCTGGCCGACGCCGTTGAGGGCGACGAAAAAACCAAAGCCCGCGTGCGTTTTGCCGTCGAGCAGGCCATGGCTGCCGCCGCACCCAGCAACTTCATGGCGCTCAATGCCGAGGCGCAGAAAAAAGCGATTGACACCCAAGGCGAAAGTATTGCCCAAGGCCTGACCAACCTGCTGCACGACATGAAGCAGGGCCATGTGTCCATGACCGATGAAAGCGTCTTCGAGGTCGGCAAAAACGTCGCCACCACCGAAGGCGCAGTCGTTTTTGAAAACGAGTTTTTCCAGCTCATCGAATACAAGCCGTTGACGGCGAAGGTGTACGAGCGGCCTTTTTTGCTAGTGCCACCCTGCATCAACAAGTTTTACATCCTCGACTTGCAGCCCGACAACTCATTGATCCGTTACGCCGTGGCGCAGGGCCACCGTACCTTTGTCGTGAGCTGGCGCAACCCCGACGAGTCCATGGCCGAAAAAACTTGGGACGACTACATAGCGCAGGCGGCGATCAAGGCGATTGAAGTCACGCAGGACATCACCGGCGCCAAAACCATCAACGCGCTGGGCTTTTGCGTGGGCGGCACAATTTTGGCCACCGCGCTGGCGGTACTGGCAGCGCGTGGTGACAAACCTGTGGCCAGCGCGACCTTTTTGACTTCGCTGCTGGAGTTCAGCGACACCGGCATCCTCGACATCTTTATCGACGAGCAGTCTGTCAGTTACCGCGAGATGCAAATGGGCCAAGGCGGCCTGCTCAAGGGCCAGGACCTCGCCTCCACCTTCAGCTTCCTACGCCCCAACGACCTGGTCTGGAACTATGTGGTCGGCAACTACCTCAAGGG
>Ga0308009_10001003_pt1 | contig 17722 bp, 12 predicted proteins | sample Neamet127_FD_203134 | JGI IMG/M metagenome (GOLD analysis project Ga0308009, IMG submission 203134) | Marine microbial communities from water near the shore, Antarctic Ocean - #127 | ecosystem: Environmental > Aquatic > Marine > Unclassified | place: Southern Ocean | collected 2014-07-24
AGCGGCCCAGTGGATGTGCGCTATCGTGGCGCGGTTCAGATCAGCCACAAGCAGGTGGGCGCTGTCACCCCAGGGGGGCGTCCCTCGACACTCGGCTGTCAGTGGAAAGCTGACATGATTGTCGCGCCGTACGTCCTCGGCAGTCGCGGTCTCCGGCGAGCGTCGCAGGAACGCCGCGAAGGCGCGAACGTGGCGGACATAGTCGTGCTGGGTACGCGACCGCATTGAGCGCATCGCCATGTCGTCGAGCATCGGCTGGCGCAGCGGCGTAACGGACTGTTCGGTGGGTAGAGTCGCCATGGAGAGTTCCTCTCGTTGAAGGAACTCCATCGTGTCCCGCCGCTGCCGCAGAACCAAACCTCAGCGCCGCTGCGCTACCTCAACCGCCACCACCACTGCCGCGCAGCGGCTTCGTGCTGTGGGTCCTCGTCAGCGCGTAGCGGCTTGGTTGCAAGGCACCATGGCTTTGCCCGCTGTCGTGTCAGCCGCTACCCAACGTGTGATAAGTAAAGGACATGCGGTGGCGAGCGTCAAAATCAGCGGACTTTCCAAGAGCTTCGGCGACACCACAGTGCTCCTGCCGACCGACCTGACGATCGAGGAAGGCGAGTTCATCGTCCTCGTCGGACCGTCGGGTTGCGGCAAGTCGACACTGTTGCGGATGATCGCCGGGCTTGAGGTGCCAAGTACCGGTAGGGTGAAGATCGGCGGACGCGACGTGACCGATGCGGCGCCGTCGGATCGCGGGCTGGCGATGGTGTTCCAGTCCTACGCGCTGTACCCGCATCTCACAGTCGCGGAGAACATCGCGTTCCCGTTGAAGGTCGCAAAAGTCGCCAAGCGCGAGATTGCCGAGCGGGTCGCGGAGGTCGCGGCGATGCTCGATCTGTCGGATCTGCTCGACCGGAGGCCGCGGGCCTTGTCGGGTGGGCAGCGTCAGCGGGTATCGATCGCCCGTGCAGTAGTGCGGCGGCCGAAAGTGCTGTTGCTCGACGAGCCATTGTCGAACCTCGACGCCAATCTGCGCGCGCGGATGCGGCATGAGTTTGCGCGGCTGCATCAACAGCTTGGCGCTACGATGATCTACGTGACGCATGATCAACTCGAGGCGATGACGCTCGCCAACCGCATCGTCGTGATGAGCGAGGGCCGTGTCGAGCAGGTCGGGCCGCCCATCGACGTGTATCGGCGACCGGCGAGCCTGGCGGTCGCCGCGGCGATCGGCTCGCCCGGGATGAACCTGCTGCCGGCGACCATCGCGTCGGTCGATGCTGACGGGACGTCGGTAAGGCTGGCAGGCGGCGAGACGGTAAGGACCGGCGCGATCGTCCCGGCGGATGCGGTAGGTTCGCCGGTCACGCTCGGCGTTCGCCCCGAACATCTGCATGTCGACGACGCGGGGCCGTTCGTTGGCGCGGTCGAGCTATTCGAGCGGCTCGGGCCGTTGTCGTTCGCGCATCTTGGCGCGCGCGGCGCGGCGGATACGATCGTCGCGCAATTGCCGGGGGACCGCTCGATCACGCTTGGCGAAGTCCTGCGGGTCAGCGTTGCCCCCGACGACGCGCATGTGTTCGGCGCAGATGGCCACGCCTATCCCTTCACGCTGCCGCCCAGTAGCCCGGTCAAATAGTAACGCTGCATCGCGAGGAATAGCAGCAACACGGGCATCGTCGTGACGACCGCCGCGGCCATCATCAGTTCGCCGTCCGCGGAATGCTCGCTCGCGATCGCTGCGACCGCGACCGGCAGCGTGTAGAGATGCTGGTCGGCCAGCACGATCAGCGGCCAGAGGAAGTCGTTCCACGAGCCTAGGAACATGAATAGCGCCAGCGTGACGACGATCGGGGTGAGCAGCGGAAGGACGATCGTGACGAAGATCCGCGCCTCGCTCGCGCCGTCGATCCGCGCCGCGTCGATCATCTCGTCGGGGATCGCCAGCGTCGCCTGCCGCACGAACAGGATCGCGAAGATGCCTGCGAGGCTTGGCAGGATCACGCCGGCATAGCTGTTGACGAGCCCGAGCCGCTTGAAGATCAGGAACAGCGGCAGCATCGCAACCTGGCCCGGTACGACCAGCGATGCGATCAGGATCTTCAGTAGCCGTTCTCGTCCGCGGAAGCGGAGTTTAGCGAACGCATAGCCCGCGGGGACCGTGAGCAGCAGGCCGAGCAGCGTCGAGATCGTGGCGATGGCGACGCTGTTGAACAGTGCGGGGACGATCCGGTAGTCGAACCACGCGTCATCGATCAGCCGCCGGACGAGCAGCTCGTGGTAATTCTCCAGCGACCAGCGCGATGGCCAGAGCGGCGTGGGGAGGTTGCTCGACTCGCCGCGCGGCATGAACGAGACGATCACCATGTAGAGCAGTGGCGCGATCGTCAGCGCGGTCAGCAGCACCACCGCCGCATTGGCGAGGAACGCACGCGGTTTTATCAGAGCCATTCGTAGCGCCTCCCGATCCGCGTCTGCACCATCGTCAGCGCGAGGATCATCAGGAACAGGACGAACGCGACCGCGCTGGCCTGACCGAGGTTCCACCATTTGAAGCCCTCGTCGAACATGAAATACAGGATCGTCGTCGTGCTCTGCGCAGGCCCGCCGAGCGTCATGACATAGGGCTCGGCAAAGATCTGGAGGAAGCCCGCGACGCTCATCACCGCGGCGAGCAGTAACGTCGGGCCGATCGCAGGGAGGGTGACGTGGCGGAAGCGGCCCCAGCGATCGGCGCCGTCAAGCCGCGCGGCTTCCATCAGGTCCTGCGGCACTGCGGACAGCGCGGCGGTGAAGACTATCATGTTGTAGCCGAAGATCTTCCACGTGACGAAGATGAGGATCGCGGGAATCGAGGTGTGCGGGTTGCCCAGCCAGTCGACCGGCGCTGCCCCAACCGTCGCCAGTGCGCGGTTGATCAGCCCCGAGCGTTCGTTGAACAGGAAGCGCCATACCACCGCGGTCGCGACGATGCTGGTGACGTAGGGCGCGAACAGCAGCACGCGCCACAGCGGCTTCCACCGCACCGTCGCGTCGTTGAGCAGCAGCGCGACGGCGAGCGACGCACCGATCGCCATCGGCACGCCGAGCAGGGCGAACAGCGCGGTATTGCCGATCGCGCGCCAGAACAGCGGCGTCGAGAACAGGTCGATGAAATTGCCGAGCCCGACGAAGCGCAGGTTCGCCCAGTCGGCGAGCGCGTAGATCGAGTAATCGGTGACCGACAACGCCATCGCCAGTGCGGTCGGCAGGACGAAGACCAACGCGATGATCGCGAGGACCGGTGCGGAGAAGAGCCAGGCGGCCCGTTCCTGGCGGGTCATGCCAGCGTGCCCGCCTCGACCAGCGCGCGGCGCTTGGCGAGCAACTGGTCGACGCGCGTGTCGAGCCCGGCGAGCGCCTGCGGAATCGTCTGGACGTTTCGAACGACGCGTTCGGCGGCGAACTGGATCTCGAGCTTGATCCGCTCCCATTCGATCACCTTCGGTGCGGTGGCGGGGAAGCGCATCTGTGCCTTGAACGGCGCGAGTATCGGCGCGCCGAGTTGCGGCGACGTCCACGCACTCAGCCGGGCGGGGAGATTGCCGATCATGGTCTGGTAGCGGAGTTCGCTCGCCGGTGAACTGAGGTGGCGGACCAGGGCCCAGGCTTCGGCCGGGCGCGGCGTCGACGCGGAGACGCACAGACTGGTGCTCAGCCCCGACACTGCGCCGACGTCGTGCGGACCCGCGAGCCGCGCCGTCGCCCAGCGCTCGGCCGGGATCTCCGCGGCGCGTCGATGGAGGTCGAGCATCGTCGTCGGCCCGGTCGGCCAGATCGCGAAATAGCCTTGCGCGAACGCCGCGACCGGATCCTGGATCTCGGTCGAGAGCGCTTTTGGCGCGAGCCCTTCGGCGAATATACGCGCGTAATAGGTGAACGCGGCACCGGCCTCCGGCGTCTGGAAATTGCCGCGCGTATCATGGTCGCGCAGCATCGTCGCGCCGGTCTGGCCGAGCATCGTGATGAGCATGTCGGGCCAGTTGAGCAGAAGCATGAACACGAAGTCGTCCGGCCGTTGGCGCTTGATGGCATGACCCATGCGGAGCCAGCCATCCCAGTCCCCGGCAGGTTCCGGATAGCCGGCTCTGGCGAGGATATCGCGGCGGTAGAACTGGACCTGCGGCGCGACCGACCACGGCACCGCGAAGTCGCGCCCGCCGACCCGGGTCGCGTCGAGCACCCCGGGGAACAGATCGGCGACCATGGCCAGCGACGGGACGGGGGCGATCGCCGCGATCGTCGCGAATTCCTGGACCCAGCCGGTATACAGCATCAGCACGTCGGGCATCGCGCCGCCGGCCTGCGCGGTCAGCAGCTTTTCGTGCGCTGCGGTCGCGGGCAGCGATTGTACGTCGACCGGGATCCCGGTCGCGGCGGTGAAGGCGGGCATCAGCATCGGCGAATAATCGCCCTCGTAGCTCATCGCCCAGAATTTCAGCGGTTCGGGTGCGCGCGATCGGGCACAAGCCGCGAGGCCGAGCGTCGGCAGAAGCCCGAGCGCGCTTCGTCGAGTCCAGTCGTGCGGCTGTGCCCCCATCGCCGGATCGTGGCGCATCGCGGCCTTCCACGCCACCCCCTGCGGGAGGCGATACCCAGCGAAATACTGCGTTAGGTTAATGCCTTGGCGGGGATTGCATGGGCGTCATGCTTGCCCCGCGGCGGCCGATGCGCTTAAGCCGGAGGCGACGCTGGCGGGGGCCAATGCCGGCGAACAGGGAGAGAAGTCATGCGTATCCTTTGCCGCCGTCATCTGCTGTGTGGCGTCGCGCTGCTTGCCGCAACGTCGGTACAGGCACAGGTCGCTTCACCGGCCACCGATGCGCTTGCGGACCCGGCCCCGGCCCCCGAAGCAGCAGGTGAGATCGTCGTGACCGGTTCGCGCATCGCCCGCCCCGATTACGCGGCGCCCAACCCGATCGTCTCGTTCAGCGCGGCCGACCTCCAGCAGTCGGGCAACACCAACGTCACGACCTTTCTCCAGCGCGTGCCGGCGCTCACTAATTCGCGCGACAGCACGCGGACGGCGGGCAACGCGCAAGCCGACGGCAGCTTCGGGCAGGTCGGGCTCAACCTGCTCGATTTGCGCGGGCTTGGCCCCAACCGGACGCTGGTGCTCGTCAACGGCCGCCGCCATGTCGCCGGCCAGCCCGACACCGCTGCTGTGGACATCAATGCGATCCCCACTGATTTGATCGAGCGCGTCGATGTGCTCACAGGCGCGGCGTCGGCTGTGTACGGCGCGGACGGCGTCTCGGGCGTCGTCAACTTCGTGCTGAAGCGCGATTTCGATGGCGTCGCGGCCCGCAGCCAGTTTGGCATCTCTGAGCAGGGCGACGCCGCCAACCGCTTCGCCTCGCTGATCGCGGGCCGCAACTTCGCCGACGGCCGTGGCAATCTAACGCTCGCCTACGAGTATAACGCCGACCAGCCGCTCGCGAACGACGATCGTCGGTATCTCGCACAGGGCGACCGCCAGTATTTCGTCAACCTCGACAATTACGACCCGACGCGCCCTGGCAGCTACAAGGTCGGACCGGTCGGCGACCTGCGCTACCCGTACAGTTCGAACCAGGGCATCGTGTATATCGGCGACCAGGTTTTCCGCGGCGACGGCGCGCTCTACACGCCCGGCCGGTTCCTGCAGAATGACGGGTATTCGATCGGCGGTGACGATACGCCCGTCGCGGGCTATATCGGCGATATCTTCCCGCGTACCCGCCGCCACGCGGTCAACGCGCTGACGCATTACGACGCGTCGGACGCGTTCAAGGTCAGCCTGGAGGGCAAGTTCGTCCAGTCGACCGTGACCAGCTTTGGTGGTTATGGCGGCAATTATCCCGCGACAGTCGCGCTCGACAATCCGTACATCCCGCCAAGCATCCTCGCAGCGGCGACCGCAGCCGGGCTCGGCTCGGTCGACGTCAACCGCAACAACTTCGACATCCCGCGGCGTGGCGAGGAAGACCGCCGGCGCACCTATCGCGGCGTCGTCGACGTCACCGGCCGGATCTCGGAGCATGCCAGCTACGACGTGTCCTATACCTATGGCCAGACCAATGTCCGCGCGACGAAGCTCAACGACCGCCTCAACGTTCGCTTCCTGAACGCGCTCGATGCGGTGCGCGGGCCGGGCGGAACGATCGTGTGCCGCTCCGCCGACGCCCGCGCGGCCGGCTGCATTCCCGTCAACACGTTCGGCGGCAACACTGTGGGTCCGGCCTCGTTCGGGTATTTCCTGAGCAACCCGGCGAGTGATGCACGGCTCACGCAGCATGTCGCCAACGCCTCGCTGAACGGTGACTTCGGGCAGTTCTTTGCGCTGCCCGGCGGCCCGGTCGCGTTCGCGGTCGGTGGCGAATATCGCCGCGAGGCGAGCAGCTTCCGTCCGGCGCAGGCGATCACCGACAATCTGTTCTACCAGTATGACGAATACATCCTGCCGACCCCGTCGAGCGGCCATTTCGATGTCTGGGAAGCATTCGGCGAATTGAACGCGCCGATCCTGAAAGACGTACCGTTCGCCAGCCTGCTCTCGGTCGGTGCCGCGGGACGCTATTCGGATTATTCGACGGTCGGCTCGACCCGTGCGTACCAGTTCAACGGCATCTACGCGCCGATCCGCGAGATCAGCCTCCGCGGCTCCTACGGCCGCTCGGTCCGCGCGCCCAACATCGGTGAGATATTCCGTCCGCAGACCGGCAGCAGCAACTTCTTCTCCGATCCCTGCTACATCGGCAACCGCACGCTCGGGACGCAGTTCCGCACCGCGAACTGCCAGACGCTGATCACCGGCGCCGGGGGCAATCCCACCACCTTCACCGCGCAGAACAACCCGAACGCGACGATCTTCATCCCCGGCACGCAGCAGGGCAATCCGGACCTGCGCGCCGAAGTCGCCCGCACCTGGACAGCGGGCGTTGTGGTGCGGCCGATCTCCGGGTTGTCGATCGGGCTCGACTGGTACGACATCCGTCTGCGCGACGCGATCAATACGCCCGATGCGAACACGATCGCGTCGCTGTGCGTCGATCAGCCGACGCTCGACAACGCCTATTGCAACGCGATCAGCCGCGAGCGCGGCACCGGGTTCATCAACGGCTATGTCGTCCAGCCGCAGAACGTCGCGGCGTTCCGCACCGCCGGTGCCGAACTCAACATTGCCTATCGTTTCCGGACGGCGCGAGCAGGCGCGTTCGATATCCGGCTGGTCGGCGGCTATCTCGGCAAGCTCGAACAGGTCGCCACGCCGGGCGCCATCACCGAGGACAATGTCGATCAGCCGTTCCGTCCAAAATATACCCTCACCTTCTCGCCGAGCTGGACCGCGGGGGCGCTGACGCTGAGCTACAACCTGCGCTGGCAGGACGGCGTCCGCCGGTTCGCGAAGGTCGATACCGATGCGAACCCAAGCCTCGTCGATCCGCGCTATTTCCGGTACAAGGAGCTGTGGCAGCACGACGTGCAGGCGGAGGTTGCGGTCGACGCGCGGTTCTCATTCTATGGCGGGGTCAACAACCTCGTCGATCAGAAGCCCGACATCGGCTTCGAGACCAACGTGCCGATCTCGCCTGTCGGTCGGTATTTTCACGCGGGGGCGAAGGTCAGGTACTGAGGCGGTAGCGAGTTGACCGCGAGGGACGCCTCGACGACGGACGGCGGATTGTAGAACTGAGAAAAGACGCCCGTGCTGACAAAAGACATGCTGCACCTCATCACGATAGAGGAAGGGGCCTTTATCGATCCGAGCTGCACGGTTATCGATCCGCATCGCCTGACGCTGCGCAAGGGTGCGTTCGTCGGCCCGGAAGGACTGATCGATGCCGGCGGTGGCGTCGAGATCGGCGAGGCGGTGCGGATCAGCTACCGGTGCACGATCATCTCGCTGACCCATCACATCACTCGCTCGGTCTGGCGGCGGGGCGTGGACGGCGATCGCCTCAGACCTGTCCTGATCGAGCGCGGTTGCTGGGTAGGCGCCAACGTTACCATCTACCCAGGCGTTATCGTGCGAGAGGGGTGCGTCATCAACGCCGGTTCGGTGGTTGCGAAATCTACCGAAGCACATGGACTTTACTGTCCACCATATGCCGTGCGTATCAAAGACCTTGAGTTCGAGTGACGGCTAATCACGATCGCGTCGTCAAGACCACCTCTCTACGTTCCTTCTGATCGAAGCTCTCGTACGAGGCGCCGAAAAAAATGGCGTATCGCCAAATGAACGGACGGCCGGAGTTGGGGCGAGGCTATGGGGCCCTGAGGGGCCGTTTTTGGGTCCCTTCACGGGCCCGAATGACTGACCCGCTGCGTGCGCGCTGCCAGTCTACGCGAGTGATCGACCACGTGCCGGCAGAACGCCGCTGGCCAACCGGGACTGCAGGCCAATGGGTACCTATCGACGCTAACCGTCGCGCCGGCATGAGTAAGGAAGCAGCTTGCTATCCAAGAGAAATTGCGCAGGACTGCGTGGCATGAAGCGCGTGCAACGTCTTGTAATCCTTGGCGGAGGAACCGCGGGGTGGATGACCGCCGCGGCCATGAGCGCCACGTTCGGCGACCTGGTCAACATCAGCATCCTCGAATCTGACGCAATCGGCACCATCGGTGTCGGCGAAGCGACTATCCCGACGATCCACTGGTTCAACCAGTTGATCGGACTGGACGAGGAGGCATTCGTCGCGGCGACGAAAGCGAGTTTCAAGCTCGGCATCGAATTCGTCGATTGGGCGCGACCCGGCACGCGGTATTTCCACCCGTTTGGTCGCTACGGCGTCGATCTTGGACCCGTGCCGTTCCACCAGCACTGGCTGCGGGCCAAGGCGGATGGGCTCGATCGGCCGCTTTCGGTTTATTCGCTGGCCGCGCAGCTTGCCGCCGCCGGCCGCTTCGCGAAGCCCGTGGACGATCCGCGGTCGATCCTGTCGACGCTCGGCTATGCCTATCATTTCGACGCCGGCCTCTACGCCCGCCACCTGCGCCAACTTGCCGAGAAACGCGGCGTCGTCCGGCACGAGGGCCTGCTGCGCGATATCGAGCGTGACCCAGAAACCGGCTTCGTCACCGCGTTGACCAGCGACCGGGGCGAGCGGCTGGAGGGCGATCTCTTCATCGACTGCTCGGGGTTTCGTGCGCTGCTTATCGGCGAGACGATGGGCGCTCGGTTCGAGGACTGGTCGCATTGGCTGCCCTGCGATCGCGCAGTCGCCGTGCCTTGCGCGCGCATCGCCGCAACGACGCCGTTCACGCGGTCGACGCTGCGCCCCGCCGGCTGGCAGTGGCGGATCCCGCTCCAGCACCGCACCGGAAACGGCTATGTCTATGCAAGCAGTTTCGTGTCGGACGACGAGGCGGTGGCGACCCTGCTCTCCAACCTAGACGGCGAAGCGCTGGCAGATCCACGGATGCTGCGCTTTACCGCAGGGTTCCGGCGCGAGGCATGGCGCGGCAATGTTGTCGCGATCGGGCTGTCATCGGGGTTCCTCGAGCCGCTCGAGTCGACCAGTATCCACCTGATCCAGAGCGGTATCGCCAAGCTTATCACGCTGTTCCCGGATGCCGATTGCGACCCCGTACTGGCGCGTCAGTTCAACACGCTGTTCGCACGTGACATGGACGGCATCCGCGACTTTCTGATCCTGCACTATCACGCCACGCAGGGCCATGACGCGCCGCTCTGGCAACACACTCGCCATATGACGCCGCCTCCCACGCTGGTCGACAAGATCGCGCAATATACGCGCGCCGGACGTCTGATGTTGAGTGCCGACGAACTGTTCCGCGAGGCAAGCTGGCTCGCGGTGCTGGAGGGGCAGGGGGTGGGCGCCTTGGGCCATGCGCCGTTGGCCGATACCCTCGATGCGGCGACAAACCGTCGCCAGCTCAACCAGATCGAGACGGTCATCGCGCGCGCGACGCCCACGCTGCCCTTGCATGACGCGGCCATCGCAGCGCTCGTTGCCCCGCAGGTCGCCGGGAGATGACGACGCCCGACGTGCGGGCGCGCCGTATCGGTACGGAAGGGGAGCCGGTGGTCGTCATCGACCACTTCGTCCCCGATCCCCACGCACTGCGAATTTTTGCCGCGACGCAGGATTATGGCCGGGCAGGACGACATTACCCCGGAATCGCCGCGTCGCTTCCCGATAGCTATATGCGCGATCAAGGGGCGCTCATCGCGACGATCGCGAAGCAGGTCTTTGGGATGTCGGCCGGGCTGTCGCTGCTGGAGGCGCGCTTCTCGATCGTGACGATGGCGCCGTCCGCGCTGTCGATCGAGCAACGCCTGCCGCACGTCGATGCGGTGGAGCCCGGACGGCTGGCGCTGATCCATTATCTCGTGCCCGACGAAACCGGCGGTACCGCGTTCTACCGGCATCGTTCGACCGGGTTCGAGACGATCGACGCCAGTCGCCGCGATCCTTATTTCGCCGCGCTCAACCGGGATCTGGTGAAGCACGGCGCACCCGAGTCCTATATCGCCGGCGACACGCCGCTGTTCGAACGGATCGCGCGCATCGACGGCGTGTACAATCGGGCGCTGCTGTATCGCAGCAGCCTGCTGCATTCGGGTGAGATCGCGGACGGCACGTCGCTGGCGTCCGACCCGCAAACCGGACGCCTGACGATCACTGGCTTCTTCGCCGGTTAGCGAGCCTCCGGCGGCTGCACGGCGAGATAGACCGTGCTCCACAATTGCGCCGCGTTTGATTCGTCGACATCGGCCTTGCCTGCACCGAAGGCGACGATGCGGTAGCCGCCGTCTTTGTACGTCCACGACCAGAGTTCCGATCCGCGGATCGTCCTGCCTGCCGCTATCGCGCGCCACAACGCCGCCTGTGCCGTCCTGAGCCGCGTCCGGGTCGCCGCGGGCAGGTCAGTCCGCTGCAACTGGCGTTCAAGCCCCGCCGCCAGCAACGCCTGCTGCCACGACCAGACGACTGCGCCGTGATATGCCGCGGGCGTAAAGCGCGCCTGTGCCGCCCCATCGGCGAACGCCGGATTAGCTACCAGCAAGCCGATGTCGGTCATCAGACCCGCCGGGAAGGGCTGCATGATCCCGCCCACAAAGGTATCGAGATCGTTTGAGGACGGTCGCCCGAACAACAGCGCAAAGCCCTCGTCCGAATTGACGATCTTAACCGGCGCGCCATCGGCGCCCAAAGATAGCGCATGAAATACGACCGGGGCCTTGCCCAGTGCCGCCAGCGCCGGTGCTGCGAGCACGCCAAGGGTCGCTGCATAGCGCCGCACGTCCGCCGCGGCCGTTGCAGCAGGAATTTCGACGCGGAACAGCGCGGGTGCCTTTGTCCGCCAGACTTCGGCCATCGTGCCGGCCCGCCCAAACGCCGCGCGATCGCCCGCTGACAGATATCTGTCGAGCAGTCCGGCCTGCGCGAGGCGATCTGCCGCTTCGATCGCCGCGGGGACTAGGGCGGCGTTCACGTCATACGCGTAAATGCCGCGGCCAAGGCCTTCATTGCTGTCGCGCCACTCGCCGGTCATCCGCCCGCGCTTGATCGCGACGAGGTTGCGGGCCGATGGGGCTGCGGCGAACGCACTCGCCTGCGCCAGCACGAAGCGGAGATTGCGGACCAGCGCTGCACCGACCGTCTCGCCGCGCCCCGGCTGGCTCTCGCTTGCTAGCGGCGCGGCCAGATAGGCGGACGCACGTGCTTTGTCCGCCCCGAGCAGATAGTCAGCGGCGACCGGTCCGAGCATGTAATCGTCGTCGACCATGCCATAATCGAGTTCGGCGGCGTCACCGCTGCGGCTCGTCTTGCGATTGGCGAGGATCGCGAATTCGCCAATCCCTTCTTCATGCGCGACTTCGCCGCCAGCCGACAGTCGCGCGATGACCGCATTGAGGCCCGCTTCGATCGCGACGGGTTTGAGCGCCGGCATCAGCAGCCGCAACGACATCAGCGTGTCGCGCCCAAAATACGTATCGAAGCGCCAGGAACCCGCCAGGAACTTCTCCCGAAAGCTGAGAAACGCCAGTGCATTGCGCGCGGCGGGATCGGCGGCCGCCGTCGCATTGAGCAACTCCGCCGCCGGGATAGGGGTCAACGGTGCGTCGCCGGTCAGCGCAGTGATCTCCAACCGGATCTGCCCGTTCGGGCCGGCAATGATCGCGCCCTGGTCGATCCGCCCCTCGACAACCCGCAGCGTCAGTTCATAGCCTGCCGCGCCGTCGAGCCGCTTGCGGCGCCACGTGATTGTGTCCCCGGCGATTACCGACGTCGCGGCGAGCTCCGCAGGAAACGTACTGACCGCCTGATAGTCGCGCAGGAAGCGGATGTTGGACAACACCGCCTGCTTTGGAACCAACCGCGCCGCATCGACGGTCGCGACCGCAACGATGCCGTGCAGGCTTCCGCGGTTCAGCGGTAGCGGTGCTTGGTCCAGCCGCCAGGTCACGGGACGTGCGGTGTTCGCGAACCACAGGCCGACACCGCTGTTGCCCGCGGGAAACGCTACCAGGATGCGCGGATCGTCACCGTTGCGCAGCAGGACATGCGCCGCCACCGCCTTGTCGCGGACGAAGGCGTTGAGGTTCTTTCCTTCGGTCAACTGATACGCAAGCTCCGGTCGAGCCGTGATCGGCGCCGCGGCGCAGGTGAGGAGTGCGAGGCCACCCGCCATCGCCATGCGCGCTATCGTCTTCATAATTGTCACTCCGCGAAAAGGGGCGGCAGAACAGTTGCCTGCTCGCCGCCCCGTTTGAACCCTCACATCGTCGGTCGATCAGAATTTTAGCGTGACCGATCCGCCATAGGTCGTGCCGACAATGCCGCGGGCATAGAAATAGCCATCGGTTACCGCCTGTGTCTGGCCCTGCCGCGGATTGCCCTCGGTCAGGCCAACGACGTTGAAGATGTTGTCGGCGTTGAAGTTCGCCTGGATCCGGTCGTTGACGTTGATCGTGATCCCCGCGCTGGTCACGCCGTAGCTGGGCAGCGCGACCCCGTTGCCGGCATCGGCGAAGATGCGCCCGACATATTTGTAGCGACCGTACACTTCGCCCAGGCCATTCGGCAGCTGAATCGCTGGCGTGATCGTGAACAGCTTGGCGGGGGTCCGTTCAGGGCGGTTGCCTTCGTACTGCGCACCTTGGCTGACGCCGTCGATCTCCAGGTTGAGCAGCTTGGGTTGCTGGAACACGCCCTGGAAATCCACCGAGAACCACGTGATCGGACGGACATTCACATCCACTTCGACGCCGCGGGTGCGCAGGTCGGCGTTGATGTTCTGCTGTTGCGACGGGTTGGTCGGGTTGGCGAAGTTGTAGTTCTGGTTCTTGAAGTTGGTCTGGAAAACAGTCGCCGAGCCGCTGATGAAGCGCTGGTATTGATAGCGGACACCAGCCTCGTACAGCTCGATCGTCGTGATCGGATCGGTGTTGTTGGTCTGGAAACCGTTCGCATAGCGCGCGTAGATCGCGAGGTTAGGCGTGAACTGATAGTTCGCGCCGGCGGTGTACGCTGCCTTCGACTGCGTCCGCTGCGTCCGTGCAAAGGTCCCGTCGAAGGTCGATCCGACCGTGCGGATGAGGCCGGGCACGTTTGGCTGCACCGGCTGGTTCACCGCCGCTGCCTGACCGTCCAGGAACGTCGCGGAGTCGCGCTCCCAGCGGATGCCGCCGTCGAGATGCAGGTCGCCGATCGACAGCTCGTCATTGGCATAAAACGAGACGGTGGAGTCCTTGCGCGTGCGGATGCCAGCGCCCCAGTCGCCATACGAAACCAAGCCATTGTCGGACAGCGTGCCGACGACGCCGTTTGCCGCGTTCAGCGCCACGATATCGTAGATGTCGCTGTTCGACCGCACGTCGTTGACGACGCTCGCCGTCGCCGACTGGTCCTGCTCGCGTGTCACGTCGTAATACATCGCGCCGACGGTCAGCGAGTTCTTGAAACCGCCGCTCTCATATTCCCACGTGCCGCCGCCGTTGAGACCGAAGTCCTTGCCGTCGATGTAATCGTGGTTGAGCGTCGTGCGCTGCAGGAAGCCGTTGCCGTTCAGCGCATTCAGGTCCGTGGTCTGGTTGCTGCCCAGCACCGTGCCGGTCCGCAGGTTGCGGATGCCGAAGCGCGTCGCGGTCGGAAACGCCGTTCGACCCGCCGTCAAAAGGTCGTTGATCGGCGATCCGGCGCCGGGCGTCAGATAGTTGACGGCGCTGGTCAGACCGGCGTTCCCGGTGCCCGAGCCGGGGAACAGGCCGTTGAAGTCGTAAGAGTATTTCAGGTAGCGACTGTGGAGGAACAGATTGACGCTGTCGCTGACCGGCATTTCCATGTCGATGCGGAACTGCGCAGTTTTTGCCTTAATGCCGTCCTGATAGCGAAACTCGCGGAAGCCGCTTGGATGCGCAAAGGTCGAGACCGGGACCTGGATACTCTTGAACGCATCACCGCCGACATTGCCGAACTGGGTGCTCAGGCTCGGGATACCGCTCGGCTCGCCATCAATGAAGCGGTACGGCTGATCCGCGTAAAAGGCATTCTCGACATCGCCGCCCTTGGCAGAGAGGCGGATATAGCCACCGGCCTCGGGGCGATATTCCAGCGCGCCCTTGATGCGCCAGCCGCGATAATCGAATGGGTTGTCGCGCACGCCGGGGCTCGACTGGAAATAACCCCCGACGTTGAATGCGAGCTTGTCGGTGATGGGCGACGACAGGTACAGTTCGCCGCGCTTCTGGCCGTAATTGTAGTAGCTGGCGCGCGCCATCGCTTCGGTACGCGTAAAGTTCGGCGTCTTCGAAATGAAGTTGATCGTCGCGCCGGCGCCGTTGACGGTCAGCACGCCCGACGAGCCGCCCTTCACCGCTTCGAGGCGATCAATCGTCAGGTCCTGGTCGAAGAAAAAGTCGGCACCGCCGCCGCTGTACAGGATCGGCATGCCGTCTTCTTCCAGCTGGATGAAGCGCTGGCCGCCGCCTTGCAGGCCGCGCACCGAGTAATTGTTCGATACGGCGCCCGCGGTCGACTCCACGAAGATGCCGGGAATCAGTTCGAGCATGTCAGCGGTCGACCGCGGAGCCTTGCGGTCGATATCGGCACGCGAGGCTAACGTAATATCAGCTGACGATGTTATTAGAGCTCGATTACGGGTTGTTTGCCCCGTGACGACTATTTCCGCGTTCTCATCAGATGCGCTCACTGCAGTTGGGACGGTTGTATCCTGCGCAACTGCAGTTAATACTTGAGTTGTCGAGCGGGGTGCCGCCATAGCCCCAGTCGCGAGCACAGCCGTGCGGCCATTAAATGACACGATCTTCAGACCGGAAGCGCTAGCGATCCGGCGGAGGCCGTCGGCGACTGCAAGATTGCCCTTGATTGCGACGATCTGTCGACCGCGCGTGGCGTCTTCAGGCGCAATGATCTGAATGCCCGCCTGGCGTGCGAATGCGACGATACCGGTCGATGCCGACTGCGCGGCAACATCAAAGTTTCGGGTCTGTCCGAAAGCAACTGCTGGCGATGCGGCAACCGCGACGCTGGTCAACATAAGACCCATATAGAACTGCAAACGCATTTTAGTCCTCCCCTTACGATCTGCCGACCGCGTCTTTAGCGGGTCTGCAGGAGAAGATGCGTCGCGCTCCCGTTTCCGTCAGGATTTGCGAGATTTATTTTACGATCCGTAAATCAGTGCCGTCTCTCTCGATCTTCGCACCCGTCATTATCGCAGCCGCGCGTGCGAACCCGTCCAGATCATCGGTGCGAAACCAACCCACGATCCTGCGGTCGGCTAGTTGTGTATCGACGGATAATTGTCGCGTACTGTACCGGTTGAACTCGGCTGCAGCGTCGCCAAAAGTCATGCCATCGAGTATGATTTCACCCTGTCGCCATGCTAGTGAATCGGCGGGCTTCGCATTTGCGACGACGGTTTCTGCGGTACCGGACACATCTGCTACGCTTGCTTGCTTGCCAGCGCTTAACATGACGAAGCGTTCCGGGGCAGCAACCGACCAGACTCGAACACGCCCTTCCGTCACCGTCACCTCAGCGCGGCCTAGATAACGGCGAACCGCGAAGGCCGTCCCAACCGCACGAACCCGCACGTCGCCCGCAGAGACCACGAACGGTCGAGCATGATCCTTTGCTACCGCGAACCAAGCCTCGCCATCGTCAAGCGCTACCGACCGCTGCTCTGGCGTCATTCGCACACGAGTCCGGCTAGCGGTGTTGAGAACGATGGTTGATCCGTCCTCAAGCTTGGCCAGACGGCGTTCGCCGACAGCCGTTTCTATGCCCAAGCTGCTGTGTGTTTCTAGCCAGATCAGGCCTACGGCCGCGGCAGCAACCGCTAAGCCCCCGCTGACCGTCAGTACTCGCCGACGAGAGAATAATGGTCTCGCTACTATGCGGGCATCGGCCGCGTCCAACCCACTCCAAACAGCACGGGCACGCAGCAAGGCACCAGCGTGGCGCGGATGTTCTGCACACCAACGGTCGATCTCGCCTGCCAAGTTCGCATCGTCTGGTGCGCGATCCAGCCGCGCGACCCACCGCGCAGCAGCAACGTCGATAGCGTCAGGATGGTCGCGCATTGCGGTTCCTTTCGTTTCGCGATGGCAAGTCTGCCCTGTCATCTGTTGAAAGGCCACTAAGAATAATTTTTAATCCCCGTGCCAGATCGTTCTCAACGATCATCTCAGTCACGCCCAATTCTTCTGCGATTTGCCGCTGCGACAGTCCTTCGACCTTTCGCATGCGAAAGATGGTTCGGCTTCGCTCTGGAAGCGCGGCTAAAAGATGTTCGACTTTCGCTAATAGTCCCCGCCCTGCGACGATACGTTCAGGTGAAAGATGGTCGGCAGCTAGCGCAAGTTCGAGATCGGCAATGGTTCCAACGGCCTCAATACGTACGACGCGAGCTCGGCGTAGCTCAGTCAGAACCACGTTGCGTGCTGTCTGAAACAGATAACGACGCGGATCCTCTACACGCTTGAAATCTGCCAACGCGGCCAGCCGGCAATAGGCTTCTTGGACGACATCATCTACATCAATGCCAGGAAATCCGGCCCGGAGCCACCGTCGCAACTCGGGCTCATGCGGCAGAATCTGCCGGGCAACCCAGTTTACGAGTTCGGTAGTTACGTGCCTCATTTCACTCCTGACCACAGCATAGATGCATGGCCCCGATATTTCCGTCACGGTTTTACCGAGCGAAGACCAGATCTGTGCTCCCATCATTCGATGGCGCCGGTTGTGGATAGGCGTCGAAAGCTCTGCCATGGCAAAGTATCGCTAATTTATTGAAACTACCTCGAAAACCTACATGGTAGGGGACAAGATCGGCGCCGATCAGAACCCTTTCCTGACCGACATTTTTCAAAAGATTGCAGTCGGTTGTTTCCCTAGCTGCAGGGGCTCGCTTTCGACGCTCATCCACACCGCTGATAGATCGAATGCGTCTCACTCAGGCATGACCATTGGACGGGATGGCTCTCGCGTACAAAGCCGCTCTGAGTTCGAAAATCGGCGACATTTCGTGCAGGCTGATGATGAACGAACGGCAGAAATGTGGAAAGAGGAAATGGCTCGTGAGTGTCCACTTGTGTGAAGGAAATCGGGCACCGGCAGGTGTACGATATCCTCCAAAGCAGGAAGCCGCGGGCCGCGGATGCTGGCCTATGGGGTTTTCGGTTTTCGCCCTGGTTTGAGGCGCGGGCAACAGCCGC
>Ga0308009_10001006_pt1 | contig 17715 bp, 16 predicted proteins | sample Neamet127_FD_203134 | JGI IMG/M metagenome (GOLD analysis project Ga0308009, IMG submission 203134) | Marine microbial communities from water near the shore, Antarctic Ocean - #127 | ecosystem: Environmental > Aquatic > Marine > Unclassified | place: Southern Ocean | collected 2014-07-24
TCCAGCTTGTTCACTTCTTGATTTGCCATATGGGCATGGTTTTGAAACAGACCCATGCATTGCAATAAATAATGGCGACCAAATTGAAATGAAGCGAGTTGATGGAGTAGTAACTCTCTCAGTATTGCAACGTGCATGAGTGATTCCCATGTTTGAAGGAAAGAAAGTTCTCGTGACAGGTGGGGCTGGATTCCTTGGTTGTGATCTGGTTGAAAATCTATTGGAAAAAGGAGCATTAGTCATTGTTCTTGATAATTTATTTAGAGGTAAGTTGACTAATTTACAAACGTCTTTGGATAATCCTAAATTCACTTTGATAGAAGGTGATGTCTGTCTTGAATCTGATTTACTAAAATGTGAATCTGTTCATTCTGGTTTGGATATTATTTTTCACCTTGCAGCAATCAATGGAACAAAATGGTTTCATGAAAAGGCCAGAGATGTCATCGAAACTAACATCGTGGGTACGCTGAGGACTTTAGAATCGGCCCAGAGATGTAATGCAAGATATGTATTAGCAAGTTCTCCTGAAGCATTTGGAGAATCAAAACAACAACCTCTTAGCGATGGCAATCCAATGGTGTTTTCAAATCCAGCCATACATCAAAGGCATTCGTATGGGGCAAGTAAATATCTTGATGAAGTTGCTACACAGCATGCGATTAGAGATGGCTTGGATGCAAGAATAGTTAGACCGTTCAATGCTTATGGGCCAAAATTATTGGGTGATGATTATGGCCAAGTTGTGGCGATATTCTTCCAATCTATTATCGATCATGAACCAATTACTTTGCATGGCGATGGTAGTCAAACACGTTCATTCACTTGGATTGATGATGTCACTGAAGGATTCATCAAAGCTGCAAGCGATAAAGCGCAAAGTGGAGATGTATACAATATTGGTAGCCAGCAAGAAGTTAGTATTGCACAACTACAAAAAATGATATTTTCAATCGTATCGGAAGATGCCAACTGGTTTGGTGGACTTCCAGCAGTGACAATTGGTGAAGGGTATCATGGCGATAGTGCAAGGCGACTTCCAGATATTACCAATAATACCAAAATAGACTGGAATGCAAAGGTATCTTTGAAACAAGGTTTACAACAAATGTGGGATTCAATAAAAATAATTGATTAGTTCAATTGTAATGCTTGTCCACTTTCACAGACCAACTATTCGGTGACTCAGTCAATCGATCCATGCCATGTTGGCATAATACTCTAAGGCCATTGACAGGTGATTGCTCATCGCTAACAAATAGTTTTTCAACTCTTAAAACTACTAATTTAGCGACTGCTTGAGGTAAATCTCTTTCCTCTACAAGAGATACTTGTATAGCAGCAACTGCTTGTCCGATGAGCATTTTATTATCGCCTACATTGGTGAAGTCACAAAGATCCCACTCACTCTTATCTGCAGGTAACTGAGTGCCAGCGAGATCAACATTTTCAGCAGAATTCTGTGAGGCAGGAAGAAGATGAAGAATTGCTTTACCATTTAGTCTCAAATTGACCAAGGTATCTCTAGGTCTGCCGTCTCGTGATTGAGACAAGGAGGCTACTAGCAATGGAGGTGTATTAGAAACGAGCATTACGGAGGATAGAGGTGCTAGATTACCCATACCATCTGCGTTTTCGCTCGCTGCTACGATAAGTGGCCTAGGTGATAATAACCCACTCAACCAGGTTGCTCTCTGAGGGTGGTCCAAATCATCAATAGTTATTTCATGACAATTATCTAGTAAATTAGTCGTGTCATCATCATCAAACCAATCATCCAATTTTCCAGAATTAACTTCCTCGAGTGAATATGCAGTAAAATCTCTATAAGATTGCCAAGCAGCAATATCTTCACTGTCACCACGTACCTTTTTCCTTGTAATCGATTTATCTGAATAGGTTATACAACGACTAAGGAAATCTGCTACAATTGCTTTCTTATCCATTATCTCACCTCTTTGCATCATATTGTTGACGGGTCATTAGGAATCTTGCTGGATTGCCAGCCCACACTTCTCCTACGGGGATGTCATGTGTCAATGTTGCTCCTGCTGCTAGTACTGAATCATTGCCCATCGACACACCAGCGACGATGTTAGAGCCGCCTCCTATTACAGCACGATTACCGATTTCAACGATTTGCCACAGGTTGGAATCAGCGGAAGGAGGATACTTATCATTCATTATGGTGGCGTTTGGACCGATGAAAACATCATCTCCGATGTGCGTCTTATTTGCAATATAGGCACCACCCTGTATTTTGCAATTATCGCCGATTATTACATCCGCTCCAATGTGGGCAAGAGATCCAATATTACCTGCATTACCGATTTTACAATTTCCGCCAATGTGGCATGGCCACCATGCAATGCTGCCACCAGGAAGAGTGACTTTTTGGTTGCGAAGTTGGTTGAGTTCGGACCCAATCTCTTCGCCGTTGGAACTCACAGATTTCACTCCGCTATATTCAGTTCCCGAATTAACATTTCAACGTGATTTTTTGCCTTGACATTATACCTTGCAAATATTAAATCGCCTTGCGGGTTTATGACGAAAGTTGAACGAGCACAACCCATGTATTCTTTGCCATAATTCATCTTCGATCTCCAAGTTCCATATGCATTGTGAAGGGTTTTATCTTCATCCAATAACAGTGAGAAATTTAGTTGTTGTTGACTGATGAAATCTTCATGTGATTTTGTTGAATCTATGCTAACTCCTAAGACCAAATATTGGTTGTTATTCAACCTCCCCATCTGGTCTCTGAAGTCACAGGCTTGTACAGTGCATCCGGGAGTGGAATCACGCGGATAAAAGTACAAAATAACAGTCTTTCCAGAGGCATTAATCGCTTCTAAATCATGCATATTTCCATCACTGTCTGCCATACAAAAAGTAGGGGCTTTTTGGCCGCTTTCTAGGTTCACTGTGTCGCTCATTAATTACGAGGGTGAGAATCTAGCACATCAAGGGTTGCTTTGGGCCATATCGCATCCTTTTGAGAACCAATTTCGCTATGCATTCATTGCTGTGCCCTGTTTATGCGATGTGCATCTCTTTCGCTATGAATTGCATAGAGTGAAGGGTGCCAAGCGATTCTTTCAATAACTGGCGGGAACAAGATGTGGGCATGGTGACGACACGTATGACCGGTAAGAGCCGTCGTTACTTCAAAAAAATACAGCGCTCAAATACACGTTATGAGTTGCAAGAATTGTCCAGTTCTATACAATCGGATTTGGATAAAAGGAACATCACCTATGATGCGGCATTAACTCTGGGTAATCTCATTCAAAACAGGGCCGATCAATTACCCGGTGACGCCATAGTTTACTCCATTTCTGACAGGGATGCATATCGAAGAACTTTGGAGCTCTATCTTAGAGATTCTTTGTTAACAAAAACCGAGCAATTATTGCTTTGGGAAGAGAGGCGCAGATTAGGAATTAGCGATGATGAACACGAACGCTTACTAGTTCAGTTAGTAGCTCAATGGAAACGTCAAGGAAAGAAGGTTACAATCGACCAATTCCGTACGCCAGGGGGTGAGTCTGTTGCGTGATTCTAGCACAAAGATTAGTACTCTTGTAGCAGGGTTAATTCTACTGGTTTTGTTGACTCCAAATATTGCCCCATTTACAAGCGCTAGTGATGGCGCAAGGGCTACCCCAGATTTCTCTGTGCAATCTATTACACTCGATGGCGCAGGTTCGGTTTGGGAAGGGGTCGGTTTGATCCTTGAGCAAGAGGAACATGTAGTTAGAATCGTTGTGGCTAATACTGGTTCGGCTGACGGTCAGGTAATACTTAGCCTCGTGCACCAAGGCTCCTCAACTGCTGGTGAAACTACGGTTACAAGTGTGAACTTAGGGACACTAGGCGCTTCATCAGTCAGCAACCCAATACTAATTTCTTGGAATGCTACTCTTGGTGATTCACAGACGTTATTTGCACGAGTTGCTGCTGCTGCTGGTTCAACGGATTCCAATAGTGCAAATAATGAACAAAGATTAGATTTCAATGTCAGAGTATTCCATTCTGGTGCAGTTACGGCAAACACGATCCCCGAACCTCTTAGTGGGCAGAGTACTGCCAGATTGACTAATGCGGTTCACCCAGTGACAGCAACCGTTCTGAATCAAGGGGTTACGGCAATGTCTGCTACGATGGAACTTTCATTCTTTGAAATAGCCGACCCTGCTAACACTTTCACAGTATGGTCTAATACTTTGACCCTGGAACCAGGCTCTATTTTGACTCCTGCAACCGCTAGTATCCTCAATATCAATCTTGATGCGACTTCAATCACTGGTCTTTGGAACTTAACAGCAACCGTTCATTTCAATGGAACTATAGATACACTATCGACCATAAGTGAACTCGATATAGGGTCTTCAGACTACACCGGGGAATTAGTATCTCCTTCCGATATAACTACGGAACCTGGAATGCAGACATCATTGACCTTTATTGTCACGAATAAAGGGGTATCATCAGATTCATTCACGGTCGGCATTACCGATGTACTCGGTTGGGCAGATAAGACGCGGGATGGTGCATCAACCCCCGTACTCTCTCCAAATGGCACCTACATTGAAGAAATAATAGTGTTAGTGCCAGCAGGTTCATCAAGGGCATTAGTAGAAACTATTACCTTGACCCTAACATCAGTTCAAGCAAGTTATACTCTCACGGGTGTATCTAGAGTAATGTCAGGTGAGCATTATTCTGCATCTGTGACAATGCCAGTAGGAGTGACCAAGGTAAAACCAGGGCATGAAGCTGAATTATCAATTCAAATAGAAAATACTGGTAATATCCCAACCGCCTTCAACCTAAACGCAGGACTAGGAGTTTTGGCAAACAATTGGACTTTATCTCTATCAACTACCTCAACAGCGGTAGTAAATGATGGCTCTATTGTCACAGTAGTACTCACAGTCGTAGTCCCTCCAATTCAGTTTCCTCTTGATGCCAGCGAGTATAATCGTGCTGGTGATTCTATCAGCGTATGGGTAATGGCTCAAGCAATAGGTGGGGGAACACCTGCAGTTGATTCTTCAGCAGTTGAAGTTAGACCAGTAATTGTTGTTGACCCCGGTTTGCCAACAGAGCATATTGAATTGACGGTTCAAGATGTAATCAATGCTAAGGCTGGTATGGGCTTTGACGAAATACTTGGACTCAATATCGAAGTTCGCCATAATTTAATCTCGGATATTTCAGAAACATTGGATGTAGAGATCAATGCCACTGAACAATACTTCACTGCAGCCAATGGTGGTGGGTTTGAAGAAACAAAAAGATGGAATTCATCTGTATCTCCTTTAACTTTGACCGGATTAACACCTGGAGAGATAAGATCAGCATCATTGGGAATCCAAGGTCCTGCTGGTAACGAGTTCCCTCTTGCAGGAACTATCAGGATACCAGTGACTGCATCCCCCTCATTGGGCGCAGTCCATTTAGGTTCAGGAATTGAGGTAGTAGATGTAACGAGGAATCTTACGATTACCATACCACGGGTATTGGGTGCTGAAATATTTGAACAAGGACCATTTGAGGCAAAAGTTGGAATTAAAACAGACTTTGTCATGAATATCTCTAACAGTGGCAATGATTTGACATCATATAGCCTATCTATCGTCGATGACTTACCCGATAGTTGGACCGCAAGCATTTCGGCTAATGCTTCAACCTCCAACCTTATTGATGATGTGGCCGCAAATGTTTCAGATTGGACGACAGACGCCAGTTTTGTTGGAAACACACATATTCGTGAATTGACACTTTCGGTAACTACCGATCCTCAAACTTCTGCTAATAACTTACAGCCGCTTTCAATAAGAATAGAAGAAAAAGGTACTGGGATTTACATCAGTACACATGTCATTAACATCAAGGTTAAAGAATTTTTCAATGCTTCACTCTCACCAACCAATCAATCAGTTGATATGACTGCATATGAGAACCCATCGACGAGAGTAATAATTACTAACACTGGAAATGATGTAGCCAACTTCAAACTATGGCTGGATTCTGATGAGGGCGGAGACGTTTCATTCGTACTTGAAAGTCCCACCGAAATTCTAATCGCCAAAGGATATGAGAGTTCAGTAAAGATTAGAATCAATCCAAATGAAGATGCTAGTTTTGACAAATTATATATGGCTACACTTTGGGTTTCAACTGATACTGGTTTGAATTTATCAGCAAATATCGTAGCAAATATTAGCGAAGAGCACATAATTAAAATTGAAAACCCTTCCGATAAAATCGCCGTAGTACCTGGAACAAATCAAGATGTATTATTCAAATTGAACAATACCGGCAATTTGGTAGAAACTGTAACCGTAACTATCAATATTGAAGGGAATTGGACAGTCACTCCATCTACTCAGCAATTTACTTTACCAATTGATGCGCTTATCGATGGCACAGTCAATATAGAAATTCCTGCACTTGGGGGCTCGGATGAACTTCTAAATGGTGCAGTACATAATATGACAATCACTGTAGTGAATTCAGTAACTCTGGCGACATTGGATGTCAGTACCGTTGAATTAGTGGTCGGTGCACTATTCCTAGTTGAAGCAGATAATTGGCCCGATGAGATGCTGTATCACCGTGGATGGAGCAGAACTTGGAATGTGATCCTAACCAATACTGGAAATGAGGATGTTAAAGTAAATGTTACTTACGCCATCTTATTACCGGGATTGGAAGAACCTTGTGTCCCTAATATCGATTGTCACTGGAAAGTACATACAGATGCTGTAAAAGAACTAATATTACCTCGCCAATCAGCAACACCATTCTCATTTACCGTGAATGGTACTGAGTATGAACCTGATTTAACATTAGAAAGAGACTTAGTTGTAAAGTTGGTACCAGAGACGCCACTAGGTAGTCCAGAGATAAAAGGAACTGCCGAATTTAGAACTACTTTGAAAATGTCACGATTCTTTGAGTTTATTCCTGCACCTCTCCAACCATCTGCTACTGACGGAGCAATGATAGTTGAATTAGTATATTCACACATACCATCTTCCAATGATTCAATAGTTGCATATGAATTGGAAGTATGCTCAGCTGTAAGATTATTTGATTTTACGGATACAAGTTTGAATCCATCCGACTATGTTTGGAATTTTACTGTACTAGGTAGCGAAAATAATACCGAAATCGATCTTACTGCAAGTTGTCCACCACAAGGTAGTTCTTCTAATCGAATCCAACTCCCATCACGCTCTGCGTGGGATACAACCAATCCAATTAGAATTAGTGTCGATGCCCCTAACCGACCAAATATTTTGCCAGGTGATGGATATGAACTGACACTTAGGTTATACCACCCAGGAGAGAATCTAGGATATACCGTCTTCACTGAAGAAACATTCACATTCGCTTTAGATGTATTCTCAGACCCAGAAATTGGCGCCATCACAATCACTGAAGGAGATCTAATTGAAGGGACTGAAGCGATAATGACGGTGAATGTCAAAAATGGCGGAACAGCACTTGCTCTTGGAATCAATGTCAATTTAGAATGTGATAATCTAAACATTATTGAATATCCACCTGAAATTTTCCTACTAGGGCCTAATAGTGAAGAAGATGTGACCTTTAGAGTTGAATCTACTAAGTTGGACTGGTGGGCACAATCAGTACCAGTGAAATGTACTGCAAGTTTGAATGGAACATTGATGCACAAGAATCTAGAAGCTAATGATGAAGGAATATATGAAGGGAAAATTGAATCATTCAGTTTGGGTCTTTCTATCAGTTTCATCGCAACAGTCGTTCTTATGATAATCTCTCTATTCCTAATCAATCTCTCATCAAGGAATGAAAAGATGCGCTTGGTGGCGGTTTACACTGGCGTGGCTGCATTAGGATTCGCATTCCATATCGGTCAAGCATTCGCATTAACATGGTGGGGACCTGCCATTCTCATTCTAACAGCCTTATGGGTCTGGAAAATGACGTGGTCCTGTAGTGAAGAATTCCGCCTTATCCATGAGGATTACCAGCGTGCAAGAAGAGGAGTTTCAACTATGTACGCTGACCACTTTGAAGCCCTTGCGGATGGCCGTAGACAACTTTCACTGATTCTGGCATTACCGGTATTCGGTATGATGGCAATTGTATTGGGTATTCCTCCTCAAATGGCGGCTGATCGCTCTAACCTAATCTCACTAGTCGCATATATGGCTGTAATCATGCTCGGTGTTTGGGTTCTCTTAGCAAAGGCAGATAAGATGTATGGAAACCTATTCGGCCGCTTAACAGATGTAGAAGTAAAGGCAACAAGAATCGAAAGAGATTTGGGAGACCCTGCTCGCCTTCTTAATGAATTAGCGGATGAAGGATTAGATCTAACCTCTATCTTTGAAGGTGTTTCAGCAACGACTTCAGTATCCGATTTAATTTCCGAAAACAATATCGACGAGGGGGTGAACGATGATGCCTGAAGACGATTTAGATGAACTTGAAAGTGATTTTGATGCACAAGATGTTGAACTTGGTGAAGGTGAAGTTGAAGAAGCTCGCAGCGTTATTGCAGCAGGTAAAGATTCAGCAGATCGTTTGATGGCTGCTTCACGAGAATTAGAATCAATCGTATATGGAGTGGTGCAAGATGAAACCAATTCATTGGCGGGAACCGAATTGGATATTTCCGATGCTAGAAAGTTCCTTTCAATACACAAATTGCGCAAAGCGCGGAAAAGCGTTCGTCGAGCAGAAAAAGCGCTTGTCGAATTAGAAGAAGATGTTCTGTACTTGCGCCGAAGTATCGCCATGCTACATCGGCTTCTAAATGAGAAGCAAGTCACAGAGGGGGAAGTTGAAAATATTCTCATCCGCCTAAGGACTGCAACAGGTGCAGCAGAGATTGGTGAAGTCGGTACTGCTGCAAGTGAAGTTGAATTCCTAGTCGATGATTTGATTGGCGGAAACACATCAACTCTAAACCCATTCCTTTTCCGCCATTTCTGGCTAGGTATTGATACACGCTGGCCAGCAGGTGGAGATTCAGGTGTTTTGTTGGTCAGAATAATCAATGATGGTCCAATTCCAATGCCAGTAATGCGTATTTCTCCTCCAGTACCACTTGGCTGGATCGCTAATCCTAGTACCGTGGACTTGCCGATAATTTCCCCTGGTGGAAATGTCCCTCTTCGCTTCGAAATAACTGCTGCTAGGAGATATGGTGCAGATGAAATTCCTCTATCTCGCAAACTGGCAATCTCAACATCCTATGAGATGCGGTCTGGTGAGATCACGATTACTATTAGAGCGCAAAACCGCTCAATGGAACCATTATCCGATGTAGTACTCTCACCATGGCTTCCGCCAGGATTTACAACAGATAAGGTGCCATTCGTGGCTCGCTTGACTCCAGACGAAGTTGCATTGATTAGAATGCCACTACGCATAGACATGGGAAACGGAGGAACTTCCTAGGCCATGTATCATTTTCTACCCCGTAAGGGGGAGGACGAGTAATAAAAACAAAAATAAAAATAAAAAAAGGTGAAAAAAATGAAAAACGAAATAAACGAAAATAACGATGAGCTCGCCGCTATCGGAATTGGTGCAATGATTGTATTCATCGCATTGATTTTGGTGGCCGCGGTAGCAGCGGCTGTAATTATACAGACTGCTGAAAAATTACAACAGAATGCCCAAGCAGCAGGCGATGACACACAAGAACAGATGTCCACGAAAGTGACACTGATCTCTACGGTCATTCAATCCACGACGGCTCCAGGAGAAGCACTATTCTCCACCTTCGAGTTAGCTGCAGGTTCACAACCAGTTTTAAGCAATGACATCGGCTTTACTGTTATCTGTAATGATGGTACTGCGAGTGCAGTATTTGATTCTGGCTCTTTCTTAGGCGCTACACTCCACACAGGAAACGGTGCTGGCGCTGCTGCAATTACATTGAGCCCAGGAACGACATATGTCGTTGTGATCTCAGTTGCTAACTGCCCTCCAGCAACAAACACAGACCATGCCATGGTCATTTCGGTGACCGGTGGAGGAAACACATACGAGGCTTTACAATACGGCAGTTCTCCTGCTGTAGGGGACGTAGTAGTTTGAGGTGATTATCATGCAAATAAATAACGAAAACAATGAAAACAACGACAACGTAGCAGCAATCGGTATCGGCGCAATGATCGTCTTTATCGCACTTATTCTCGTAGCAGCAGTCGCTTCAGCGGTAATTATTCAAACTGCTGAAAAACTGCAGCAGAACGCTCAAGCAACAGGTGATGACACCACAGACGAAATGTCTGGAAAGGTAACTATCATGAATGTATTCGTTGATTCGGGTACTGAATACATGGTTTACTTCCGTCTCTCCGCTGGTTCTGATGCTACATTAGACACTGACATTCTATGGCAGGTATCCTGTGATGATGGAGCCGGTGGCATGGATTACCTCGCAGGCAGTTTCAATGATGGAACTCTCACACGTCTCGACGGTACTGCTCTAGATACTGCTGGAACTGCAAAACCAGGTGTTGGATACCGAGTAGATATTACCGCTACAGTTGTAGGTGTCGATGAATGCGGTCCTACTGCAGTGTTCACCAACGGTGTTAAGGCAACTTTGTATATTCACGTAGTAGGTGGAGGAACAACCTACGAAGTTCTCAAAGTTAACGATGCATCTCTTGGCGCCGTGGTAGTCTGATTTTATCTGAGTCCTAATACTAGTGCTTCGGCACTAAGGACTCGGGGAGGAATTATACATGGCATGGCCATTTAGTGGCGGAGCTGGAGATACCCAGGACGCAGACGCTTTATTGAGTGAAGAACGCTTGAAGATCATGGCAAATGTTGCCATTGAACAAGTCCCTCTCCCAGAAGAGGGTGAACTCAGTGAAGAAGATGCTTGGACAATATCCCCTGGACCAACCCAAGCCCGCCTCAACAGTATCGGAAGCGTACCGAGTGTGGCTGCAAGCCTCGCTCCTGCACAACCCGTTAATATGAGTGCACAAGTTGACACTTCTAGTTTGGAACGTCTAATCAGTTCACGTCTCGACATGGTCGAAGATGTGCTCAGATTGGTTGAACACAAGTTGGATGAATCTTCAACTACTCAGGATGTATCACAATCCGAAGGAACATCAGAAGATGGGTCTGTGGATGAAGATGCAATCAGTGGAGATGTAATCGTCACCTCATCAGGAGAAGTCATTACCACTACTGGTATTGAGCGAATGATGGATGAAGATAATGCTCCGTTAGTTGAGTTGTATGAAGCACAGGCACTCAAAGCAAATCCGTTCCTTGTCGCGCCATCTGATGGTCTCGGCGGGGGTACAAACCAAATCGGAGGCCCGACGATATCGGCTCTGCTTCTAGACAATATGTCTGGAATGGCAGCGGTCAGTTTTACTCAGAAGGCAATCGATTCTGGCATGTTAACAACGGATGAAGGGGAAACGGTAATGGCAATTGTACAATTGGCAGCACCGGGAGAATCGGAAGCAGCACTTGAAGACCATCTTGGTAACAAAGAGCTTCTAACACTCTCAGCCCTAGTCGAATCTTGGCGTAGTTCAGTTGGATTACGAGGTGAATTGTGAAATGGGTGCTTCGGTCGGAATCGGAGGTTTGATTATTGGCATGACCATGATGGTCGTGTTCTCTATGGTAGTGGCATCAATTGATGCAAAAGTAGATTCTTCACTACAATCAATCGATTCGGCCAATGAAGCATTACCCTCTTTCACCATCGACGATGCCACCGTTTGGGAAGGCGCAGTCGTCGATGTTCAGATCGGCAGTGGAGGAAGTGGTTATTCGAATGGAAATCTAGTCCCTTCAACAGGTAATGGTGGCTTCACAGGCACCTTTACTGTTGACGGTAGTGGTGCGATAATTAGCGTGGCAATCACCAGCCACGGAAATTACTCGTCCGCACCAACTATCGTCGTTCCAGGGCAGACTCCAACGTCAACCGCAACTTTCACTGTAACACTTGGAAATTTCATCCACGCGAATGTGACTAATACTGGTTCATACATAACACCAATAAGAGAGATTTGGCTATTTTCAGATGGCGACACTCCAACCAACCTTGGAAGCATATACACATCTGGAAACTCTAATCCGCATTGGTATTCTGGTGAAACACTCCACATCCAGTGGGCAGAAAGTGGTTCGCTGCCAGTTTCTAGACTTGCAATTACAGCCAAAGGTGTCAGCATGGCATCAACACTTGCATGAGGTGAATATATGGCGGATGGAGGTGCATCAACATTTATTTTGCTGGTTACAGCATTGTTAGTGTCTAGTTCTGTTTCGGTAGTTCTAATCAATCAATGGGGGGATTTGTCTAGCGCGATTGATGAAACTCGCAGGGGCCAAGAAGCCGATATAAAAACTTCAGTTTCCTTTGCAGGTGATGCAATGGAAGTTGAATATGATGACTCGGTAAGCCCTAATTTGATGACTTTCTATCTTCAAAATACTGGGCAATATGTCCTTGATGAAAGTACTCTTGTAGTGATTGTTGATGGAGCCTCGGTAACATCAAGTATCACAGCAACAATCGTGCCAACTGGCACAGATTGGAACGGTGTTAAGCTATTAAAAGTGGTAGTTGATTCTAGTTCGTGGACATATCAGAATAATGATGGCGTGAGCCTTTCAGTAGTAGTTTCTTCGGAGGTTACTTCCGGATTTCGCGGAACAGATACACTGAATCTGGAGGTGAGATTAGATGTCTGATGGAATAGATACAGAAGATCCAATGTTTGCAGCACATAAACCGGTTGAAGACGGATTCCCATTCGTTTTAGAAACCGATTCACTTGCAGATTCAATGGGATCAAGATTACCAAATCGTTCACTATATATTGTTCAAGGCGATGTCGGTTCTGGAAAATCTCTGATGGGTCAAAGATTATCTTATGGGCTTGCAGAAAACGATGTCAAAGTATTAGTCATTACAACAGAACTAACCACACGTGGATGGATTGAGCAAATGGAATCTATCGGCTATGGAGTCACAGAATTCATCCGTACAGGGCAATTGATGGTTTTCAGTCGCTTTGGAACAATCGCTGAAGCTCTTCCAAATATTGGTATCCAACAAGTACTCGAGAGTGAAGCAGTTTCCAAGGCAGATATTGTTATTATTGATTCTGCAAGTTCTCTAATGCCAGATAATTTGGATGAAAATGGCAGATTTAAAATGATGCAAAATCTTCGCAGAATAACTAGTGAAGGACGTTCAATAATGCTCTGTGTTGATGAGAATGAAATGGATTCTAAACTCTTACATACGCTTAGAGCATCATCAGAAGTAGTCTTGGATATGAGAACTGCAATGATCGGTGGAGATATCAAGCGCAATATCGTTGTGACAAGATACCTACGGGCAGCAGGGCCAGTCCAATCTTCAATCGGTTGGCGAGTCGAACCTTCTATGGGATTCATCGTAGATATTACAGCAGTAAGTTGATGGAGGGATTAGTGTGACTGATGAACAAAAATTTGCTAAAGGAGATTTGGCCAGTGTAATGGCAGCACATCCTCACATAGCAGATTGGGTTCGGGATTTTGAAGCTCAGCATGGGTCTAGGCCAATTTATTATGGTGAGTTGGATAGAGGTGCTAAGAAAGAGCGCCCTTACAATTTAATTTACATCACTAAAGAACCAATATTTGTACACATGTACGAGCCTCCGGCAGATGATGAACGAGGCGGTGGCGAAATTTTGTGGTTTGGTCTTGAGCCACAATTGACCGATTCTGAGGAATATATCAGAAGAGAATTGATTGAAACTCTATTACAAGAAGCACCAACAGCACCATCATTTACTACTGACAATGAGTTTGAAAATATCCTTGGTCAAATGATAGAGCGATATACAGTACTCGATACTGAATTAAGTGGTACTGTTCGACGTCAAGGAAAGTTCTGGCAACTTATTGGTCTGGATGATCGCAGATTGACAGTCACACAGAATCAACGGGAACGACTACGCTATGTTGTAATCCGTGATTTAATTAGAAATGGTCCACTTGAACCCCTTCTTTCGGATGAGATGCTGGAAGATATTCACTCAGTCGGACTAAAACATATTCACATGGATCACAAAATATTCGGCATGGTCACTTCCAACATTAGATTCCGCGACCGAGATTTATTATCTCGATTCTTAAGAGCAATGTCAGAGCGTATTGGTCGGCCAGTTTCCGATAACAAACCAATTATCGACGGGGCACTTCTTGATGGGTCTCGTATCAATATCATTTTCTCAGACGATGTCTCGATGCTCGGGCCATCTTTCACAATTCGTAAATTCGCGGAAGAAACGATATCTATTACACAATTAATCCAGTGGGGAACTATTTCTTCACAAGTTGCCGCATACATCTGGATTTGTTTAGAATATGGTATGTCAGTTCTAGTGTCTGGAGAGACTGCATCTGGAAAGACTACAACTCTCAATGCAATCCTCCCATTCATTGACCACAATGTCAAGATTTACTCAGCTGAAGATACTCCTGAAGTCAAAGTTCGGCATAAACTATGGCAACGCCTCGTAACTCGTTCTTCCAAAAATGAGGAATCGAGAGTTGAAATGTTCGATTTGCTAAAGGCTGCGCTAAGAAGTCGTCCAAGATATATTATCATTGGTGAAATTCGTGGTGTTGAAGGTGCTACAGCATTCCAAGCAATGCAGACCGGTCACCCAGTAATTGCTACTTTCCACGCTTCGAGTATCGTAAAAATGATTCAGAGATTTACAGGTGACCCTATCAATGTTCCAATGAGGTTTTTCGACAACTTGAACTTCGCGATTTTCCAAGAAGTAGTTGAAGACCCGAATGGTGGTGGAATCGCAAGAAGAGTAACTGGTATTGACGAAGTAATCGGCTACAATAAGCACAGTGATGGTGTCTTAACGCGTGGTATGTTCGAATGGGATCCTATCAAAGATAAGCACTATTTCCGTGGTATGTTCCAGTCACATTTACTTGAAAATAAGATTGCGGCAGTAGCCGGATTCTCAAATAAGCGTGATATCTATGATGAGATGCTAAAACGAGCAGCAACACTTCAGAAAATGGTAGACAGGGATTTAACACATTATGATGACGTATTTGATTTACTCGGAATATACTACAATACAGGGTGGGATAATTTCAGTAGAGCGGTAGACACGTGGGTTGGGGTCAACCACAAGTGAGGAGGAGATGAAATGGAGCGTCTGCCACTATGGCAAATTGCGTTGCGTCGCATCGACATGCCAGTTCAACAATATATTGCCATATTCATTGGTGGATCTTTTTTACTCGGCTTGATAGTTACAAGCATCTTAATTTACTTGACTGGTGGTTTTGCGGAAGGTGCATTATTCGCCGGTTTTGCTGGTGTCTTGCTGCTGATTGTTCTGCCTTTTTTGACCGCATTTGCAGCATTTGTATTCCCCCTATTGGAAGTACAACGCTCAGCCACATTAATTGAAAGAGAAATGCATATGTTCATCACCAGAATGGGGATTCTCTCCCTTGGTGAAGTCGGGGCATCAACAATTTTTGATATTCTAAAACAAATGAGTGATTATGGTGAGTTGGCTAAGGAAGTAAAAAGAATTGAGACTTTGGTAGACAAATGGAATACCTCCTTGCCAGAAGCATCCCGAATCGTTGCTCAGCAATCACCTTCACCACTGTGGGCCGACTTCCTCGCGAGGATGGCGTTTTCAATTGAAGCAGGTCAACCAATAGATGCATTTATGCGTTCAGAGCAGGAAACCGTTTCAGAGCAATATTCAACATTGTATGATACAAGGTTAGAATCAGTTGACATCATGAAAGAAATCTATGTGTCATTGGTTTCTGCTGGATTATTCGGATTGATTATCGCCGGAATACATTTGGTATTATTTGGAATTGGAAGTGCTAATGATACGCCGATTGAAGTGGCGACAAGGATTAGGTTCTTACTGCTTGCATCTTTACTTTTCATGCTTATACAAATAGGTGCAGTGTTTGCCTTTAGGGCGACGATTCCGAAGGATAGTACCATTGCAAGAGATGACCTAGAGACACCATTTAGACTGAATACTACCAGGACTTTATTGCTGGCTCTAAGCATTACTATCTTCTTGTTAATGGTTACAGCGGCATCAGTCGTTTATGCATGGGATGGAATCTCACAAGAATGGGACAAATACGGATTATTGCTTATCGCACTACCTCTCAGTCCAATGCTTATCCCAGCATTCTTAGTTGGTAGAGAAGAAAAGGAGATTCTCCGTAGAGATGAAACTTACCCTGATTTTATTCGTGCATTAGGTGGAACTGCACAGGCACGAAGTGCAGAACCGAGTGCTACGATTAAGGCACTTAGGGGAATTGATTTTGGTGCTTTAGATAAATCCATAGACCGTTTGGAGAGGAGATTATCCACTAGAATCGATTCAGATAGAGCATGGGATTATTTCAATGCGGATACAAATTCAGCAGTAATTTCTCGCTATACTAGGATCTATATCGAAGGTGCACAATCTTCAGGACAACCTGCTGCCACAGCGGATTTAGTCTCACGTTCGGTTGGTAATTTACTTTCACTGCGTCATCGAAGAGCACTTTCTGCAGATACGATGGCAGGGGTTTCGTTGGGTCTACTTATTGCCAGCGTGACCTCCCTCAATGTTACAATCACTATTGTGTTGAAATTAGGTGAAGCAATAGCAGGTGTTGCTACTGGTTTTACTGATACAGATGTGGGTGCATTGGCAGAGTTCGGTGCAGGAGTCGCTCTACCAGTAATGGAGGATGCAAGTTCAGTTGAAAACAATATTAAGATGTTCAAAATAATCGTATCAATACTGATATTAGGGCAGATTGCCGCAGTATCTATTATTGCTACCAGATTGAGGGGTGGCGGGAAAATCAGTGCAATTGGTCAAATCATTAAGTTGATTTGGGTTGCAGGAATTACTTCATTATTCACGGCTATAGTTCTAGATGGAGCAAGTTCAATGTTCGGGATTTGACGCTTTCGTTAAACCCTAAAGCGTTGGGTTCATTGCATTGAAACCTTTGCCCTAGTACATGCGTATGCTGCGTACACTTATTCTGGGCGCGTTAATGGTGCTGCCTGGGATGCTTTTAGCTTACTTGGTGTGGATGATGGCAGGCAATCCTCCTTCCGGACCTCTTGAATACATTATCTGCAATGGAATTCCATTGGGTTCGGTCGGTCTTGGTTTATTTTTTGGTTGGAAAACGGGTGAAGAATATTCGATCAGATTGGAATGACATCATTTTTTTGATTCTTGAAGTATCCTCTTTTTTGTAGCAGCCCATGAGCAAATAGGACATTGGCTGAGATCGTGGAATCTTGCTGGGCAATATTCTCTACCAAAGAAGATAATTTGTAAGTGGAGTTTATTCCATAATTCTCTAGGGAATAATGCCTTCAAATCTTTTTCAGTTCTCTCAACAGTAGTATCATTGGATAGTCCCCAGCGAGCAGCAAGCCTGTGAATGTGTGTGTCAACAGGGAATGCAGGTACTGAAAATGCTTGAGCCATGACTACACTTGCAGTTTTGTGACCTACACCCGGTAGGTCTTCGAGTTCCTTGAAAGTGCAAGGTACTTGACCATCATGTCTTTCGACAATCAGTTGTGATAGGCGCAAAATATTCTTTGATTTTGTTGGA
>Ga0308009_10001013_pt1 | contig 17656 bp, 23 predicted proteins | sample Neamet127_FD_203134 | JGI IMG/M metagenome (GOLD analysis project Ga0308009, IMG submission 203134) | Marine microbial communities from water near the shore, Antarctic Ocean - #127 | ecosystem: Environmental > Aquatic > Marine > Unclassified | place: Southern Ocean | collected 2014-07-24
GCCGGAAACCGTAGAACAGCGCGCCTTGCGCCACCTGCCGACCCATCATGTCCATACTCCCGCCGCCTGGCAGGAGTGAATCACGCCTTCCTCGTCGTCGCAAGCACGCGTTTTTCAACAGTCTCGGGCGTTTATGATCTTTTCGCAGAAAAGCTCGCCAATCGGGTAGCTCAGCTCACCGTTGGTCGTGGAACCGAAGCAGGCGTACTTATCGGCCCGTTAATCGACGAGGCTGCCGTACAAAAAGTAAGCGATCTGCTTGACGATGCCGTCGCAAAAGGGGGGCGGATACTGCTAGGAGGCAGCCAGCATCCGCTTGGTGGTTTATTCTTCGAGCCGACCGTGTTGACTGAAGCGCGTGATAACATGCGGCTATCGCGCGAGGAGATATTTGGACCTGTCGCGCCTCTGTTCAAATTTGATACTGAAGACGAGGCTATCGCAATGGCCAACAATACCGAGTTCGGTCTCGCATCGTACTTTTATACAAATAGCTCACAACGGGCTTGGCGAGTTGTTGAGGCTCTTGAGTACGGTATGGTTGGTCACAATACTGGGGCTATATCAAACGAGGTTTCACCTTTTGGTGGGATCAAGCAATCCGGACTAGGGCGCGAAGGCTCGCGACACGGAATCGAGGAATACCTCGAACTCAAATACTGGTGCTCAGCGCTGCGCTGACTCTTGGTAAAACCCCGTAGAGAGGATAACGAACAATGAAGACGTTCGAATTCAGGACCGTGCCCTCAATCCATGCCGAATGGGGCGGTGCGCGACAACTAGGCGAGCACGTCGCGTCCCGTTTTTCCGAGCGGCGCGCACTGTTGGTGACGGACGCCGGCCTGATTGATACCGGTTTAGTCAATCCTGCCAAAGAGAGCCTTGAGCAACACGGTTTTTCGGTTTTAGTCTTTTCCGAGGTAGTAGCAGATCCTCCTGAGAGCGTACTTCTCACCTGTATCGACCGCGCTAAAGCTAATGGCGTAGATATTGTGATCGGGTTCGGTGGTGGATCTTCGCTAGACGTTGCAAAACTCGCGGCGGTTCTGTTGCGGTCAGAACAGCAGCTGCAAGATATCTACGGTATCGGCAACGTTAGCGGCAAGCGGCTACCGTTGCTGCTCATTCCAACAACGTCTGGCACCGGATCGGAGGTGACCAATATCTCCATCCTGACAACCGGTGAAACGACCAAAATGGGGGTGGTGTCACCACAGCTCTATGCTGACTATGTCCTGCTTGACGCCGAGCTTACGATCGGTCTGCCGAAGCTGCACACCGCCGCTACCGGCATCGATGCTATGGTGCATGCGATCGAGGCATACACGAGCCGACACAAGAAAAATCCATTGTCGGATGCGTTGGCCCGTGAAGCGCTGCGACTTCTTGCCGGTAATCTGATCCGCGTATGCGAGGACGGTACCGATCGCCCAGCTCGCGAAGCAATGCTCTTGGGAGCCATGCTGGCCGGACAGGCTTTCTCAAACTCGCCAGTCGCGGCTGTTCATGCGCTCGCCTATCCCCTTGGTGGCCATTATCACGTCCCACACGGCCTATCCAATGCGCTGATGTTGGGACCTGTTTTACGGTTCAACGAGAAGGAGGCGGCCCCGCTTTACGCTGAGCTTGCGGACGTGCTGGGCGTGCCTGGAAGCGGAAGTCCCGAGCAACGATCGGCCGAATTTGTTCAAGCGGTCCAGACATTGATGGACAAGAGTGGGGCGCCGAGGCGGCTGCGCGATGTTGGCGTTACCGACAATAGACTCGCTTTGTTGGCGACCGACGCGATGAAACAGACGCGACTGCTCGTCAACAATCCGGTTGAAGTAACAGAGGCTGACGCACTAGCCCTTTACCGCGAAGCGTTCTGAATAATCTAAACAATAATATAATAGGAGCGGATAGATATGACTGATATTAGGCTCTACATGCTTCAGTCTGGTACACTGAAGTGCAAGGTGCATAACATTAAAATGAACCAAGGTGACGGGGCAGACTATGAAATCCCCGTACCGTTCTACTTTATTGCGCACCCGAACGGCCATACGATTATCGATGGCGGTAACGCGATTGAGGTGGCGACCGATCCCCGGGGATACTGGGGTGACATTTGCGACGTTTACTGGCCTGTTCTTGACAAAAATGCCGGCTGCGTCGATCAAATTAAGGCATTAGGCTACGATCCGGCTGACGTACGGTACGTAGTCCAATCTCACTTGCATCTTGACCACACGGGCGCGATCGGTCGTTTTCCGAACGCTCGGCATATCGTGCAGCGTAGCGAATATGAATACGCATTTACGCCAGACTGGTTCGCTGGCGGCGGTTACATTCGAGCTGATTTCGATCGCCCTGGCTTGGATTGGCAGTTCCTTAACGGATCCGACGACGATCTCTACGATGTTTATGGCGATGGCACATTGACCACGGTGTTCAGCCCAGGTCACTCTCCTGGACATCAGTCATTTTTGGTGCGGGTGCCGAATTCACCGCCGATGCTACTGGCAATTGATGCTGCCTACACGCTCGATCATTGGAATGAGCAGGCGCTACCTGGCTTTTTGGCATCGACCGTCGATACAGTTCGTTCGGTACGCAAGTTGCGAGCTGTTGCCGAGCGCGCCGGCGCTACGGTTGTTACGGGTCACGATCCTGATGCTTGGCCGACATTTAAGCACGCGCCCGAATATTACGGCTAATCGTCAGGTCGGTATCACAGGAACGACGACATAATCTGCCGGCATCCACTTACATCATAACATGTGACGGCAGCGCTCTGTCTACCGCTGAGGCGGTAGACAGCTAGGCCACGTGGACAAAGGTTGACGCGCGTCTGATCGGTTGATTCAAGGCTGCCTTTTGGAGGCGGCGTTGGGCGAGCGGATTGGGGTTTCAGATGATGAATGGGCTGTGATCGGCCCCTTGCTGCCGTCGGAGCGAGGACGTGGCTGCCGACCCGCGGGCGACAACCGGCCCTATTTCGAAGGCATGGTGTGGATGGCGCGGACAGGCGCGCAATGGCGGCATTTGCCGGATGAATACGGTAAGTGGAACAGCGTGTTCCGGCGGTATCGTCGCTGGGTCGTGACGGGCGTGTTTGAAGCCATGCTGGAGACCCTGGCCGCTGTCGTCGAGCGGGATGTCAGCGCCGACATGATCGACAGCACCGTAGTCCGAGCGCACCACTGCGCTGTCGGACTAAAAAAAGGGATCAGGAATTCGAAGGGCTCGGCCGTTCGCGAGGCGGCTTCACGACGAAGCTGCACGCACGCTGTGATGGTCAGGGGCGACCGCTATGTTTCGTCCTGACACCGGGCCAGGCCCACGACGTGAAGGGCTTCGGGCCCTTGTTCGGGATGCTCGCTGACCGGATCGAGGCCCTGCTTGCCGATAAGGGCTATGACGCCGATGCCATCCGCGAGGAGCTCGCCAGGGCGGATGTCGAGGCGGTCATTCCAACCAAAAGTAACCGCCGCATACCGATACCGCATGATCGCAAGAAATACCGTTGGCGCAATCTCGTCGAGCGTTTGTTCAGCAAGCTCAAGAACTGGCGCCGTGTCGCAACGCGTTATGACAAGACAGCAGAGTCATATCTCGGCTTCGTCGCGCTCGCATCAGTTACGCTGTGGCTGCCCTTTGTCCACGTGGCCTAGCTTCGTAAGTGCGGAAACCCGCGTCTTCGAGGATCCCAGTTATATCCATAAGGATGAATGGTTCGTCGTCGACGGCCAGAGCGTAGGGGATTGTTGATAAGGTCATGCGCATCAACCCGCCATTTGCGAAATTGGCTCCGATACAAAGCGCATGCGGCATACCTGTTCACTTCGGAGAACGGGCGTCGATCGCTTCCTGGAGAAGGCATGCCGAAACACTTCCGCTATCGTCTTTGATCTAACAGTGCGAGAGCCATTTCCATGAGGTTCAGTGGGACATCGACCGGCTGTTGATCGGCAGAGGCGGTTTCCGGAAGCCCATCAGTCATCCGACCGCTAATAGATCAGTCGTCTATGATCGACGGTTCGGTATCATCAACGAAGCAATGTTCGATGTCATTCTTCAATCCGTCTATGCGCGATCGGCTCATTACCAAGATTAGATAGGTGGACCAAAGCCACCCCGATCGCGGCAAAGGCTACGAAAATAGCCCAAGCGACTGGACTGGCATTCAGTTCGGGCTTTCCGGCCATGATAAGTAGTTCACCGAAGGCCGCGCCAAGACATATGGCTGCCACTACTGTGCCAATCGCCAACGACATGACAAAGCCTCCGGCCATTCCGAACACTGTCATCGCCATGAACCATCCCCAATGGTCAGGGATATACGGCGACGCCATCGTAACCGATGCCCCGATAAGTACCGCACCAAAAGGAGGGCCGTTCGTGGGTGCATGGATCTGATGATCGTCGCCTGGCTTCACTGAGGGTAGGTCCACGGATCCAAAAGCGTAACATCCGTGCCTGCGAAGTCGACGACATTTCGGGTGACGATCGTCAGGTCGTGTACGAGGCCCGTCGCTGCGATCCAGGCGTCGCGTTCGCTCTTGGTGTCCGGAACGTGCAGCCGCGCGCAGCGCAGCGCGATCGTTGTGTCGACGGGGAGTATGCGCCCGGCAAAGGCGGGCATGACCTTGTCGTGTAGCCAGAGCCGCAACACGCCGGCTTGCCGCGTATCGCGCCGTTCGAGCAGTGCGATGCCAAGCTCGATCTCCATGATCGTGATGACCGATAGGAACATGTCCGCCTGGTCGACGCTACCGGCCCATGCTTCGACGGCTGCACTGATCTTTCCGCTGCGCCGCTTGCGCAGCTCGGACAAGGCGTTGGTGTCGAGCAAGTACATCAGTCGAACACCGCCGGGCGAGGGAACGATGCTGCCCTGCTGAAGTCGACCTCGATGTCTCCGACCTCGTCCATGTCGAGGGCGTCGAGGATGTTGCCGGGAGGCGCTTTCAGCCGCTCGTATTCGGCAAAGGGCATGACCGCCATGATTGGTCGGCCGCGTTCGGTGATGATGACTGCGCCATCAACCGCGGCCCGCTTGATGCGACCTGGTTCGCGATTGAAGTCGCGACTGGAAAAAGTTTGCATGGCAGCTTGCCCTTCTTTGTCGTGACGTACAGACATTGCCGCAGGCAGCGGAATTGTCAATGTTCGTCACGCGACCGGGTATTGCTCCATCGCTTGACGATCCCGCCAAATCCCAAGCCTCACCCAAAGGAGGATATGATGAAAGTGCAGGATATGATGCGGGGGTACGACTATGACCTCCCGCTATATGACGTGCTGAACAACAGCGGCACCAACGAGAACGGCGACCCCGAAATATCGGCCGATCGGCGGGTGCTGGCAGGCGCCACGATCGGGATCGGCCTCGACGTTGCCTATTTCGCGATCACGGAGATGCAGGAAGCGTTCACCGCACTGGCGAGCGAAACGAGCAACGGCATGGGCCGTGGCGAGGGGCACCAGGATCTCGAAGAGATCCTGCGCGACAAGAGCCCGTTCCAGATGCGGCTTTGGTACCTGCTGTACGACACGCCTATCGAGCAGGCGATTACAGAACTCGCATGGTTGCAGAGCCTGACGTACCGTCGTGGTCGGATGTGCATGGTGATGCGCGAGCAGAAGCTCGCGGTGATCTACGCCACGAACGCCCAGTTGTGCGAGAGCCTGACGGCTGCGCAGATCATGGCCAACGTAACGACCGAGGGCTGACGATAGTCGCTCGGTCAGGCGACCAGGGCGAGAAGACTCTCTGGGTGATGTGGCCGGCACCGGGAGACACGGAAAGGCTGAATGGGATTGTCGGTGCGGACCACAAACTGGTCGACGCCGGTGCTCTCACGAAGCTGAATAGCCACGGCGTAGGCGTTCTCAAGTGAACTCAGTGAACTGCGTCGGGCTGAAAGTGCAATGACGGTCATGGTGATGTCCCTTCGGGGTGAAGTCCTTCGGGTGAAGTGCCGTATGGCGGGTGGAACGGCCGAAAGGCCCGTTCATGAAAAATTGACGACGATCCGTGTATCGAGGGTGGTGGACCGGATTCGACGCAGATGCGTTAAGCCAGTCTATCCACCGTTTCGACGGAGGATCCTTCGATCGACGGGGTCGGGACCGCTGCTATCGGTTCCGGCCCCGTTTTCGTAAGCGAAAGCCGTCGGCGTCAGACGAGCCAATTCTCCACGCGAAGACCCCGAATACGTGTGAACTCTCCGACATTAGCGGTGACCAGCGTGGCACCCAGCGCATAGGCGTGAGCTGCGATCAGGAGGTCGTTGGGGCCGATTGGTTTGCCAGCGGCTTCAAGCTCGGCGCGGATCCCGCCATATTCGGCGTCGGCCGGGACATCGAGCGGAAGGATCTCGAGCCCGCTCAGAATGGCTTCGACTTGCTGGAGCAGGCGAGGGGACCCCTTACGGGCGCAACCATAGCGCAGTTCGGCCGCGGTGATGATGCTGACACACAGATTGTCGCTCCCGATCTCGACGATCTTGTCGAACACCGCGCCTTGCGGATTTCGAACGAGATCGGAGACGATGTTGGTATCGAGCATGTAGCGTGAACCGGTCACAGATCGACGGCCCTAAGCGGGAGCAGCGTAGCATCGAGATCCTCTGGAAACTGATCCTCAGAGGCGAGGGGGGTTAGCCCTTTCAGGATGTCGAGAAGACGGGCCTTGGGTTCGGGTTCGATGATAAGCTTGTCGCCTTCCTTATGGATAAGCACGCGGCTTCCCGAAAATTCGAACTCGGCGGGAATTCGCACTGCCTGACTGCGATTGTTGCGAAACAGCCTGGCCTCGCGCACGTCGAAATTAGCAGATGTCTGTGTCACGACGCCTCCTTTGTATATGCCATGTATATACCTTGTTGGGCTGACGTTATCAATCGCCATGAGCGATGGCGTCGTAGTTACGTCCGTGTCGTCCATATCAGGTGGCCTCGGCGCGGGAAGCGAGGAGCTTTATGCGGTCCTGGCCTGGCTTGCTGCTTGAGACGGCTCCAGACGAAAGCCGGAACCAAGCCATGCAAAATCGATGCCGGATACCCGCGTAAGTCATTGATTTAACATAAGATATATTATCGGACTAGGTCGCTGATCCTGCTATTTAGAGAAGTCACAATCTGCGCCATATAGAAATGCCGCTCGTGGTCTCGTCTGTCGTAAGCATGTGCTGTAGCTATGCGCAAACCTACAATATCGACCTGCTCAGACTTAGCCGACTGCCGTCCGACCAGGAAGGATGCTGTCGATAACATATGCGGCCGAGGAGTGCTTGCAGCCCTTTCGCATGATGAAGTTAGGGACCTTATAGGCGGGCGCGTCCTCCGTGTGATCGTCGTCTGCGAGGCTATGGTCGCGTATGCGGGCCGATTCGTGTAGGACGTTGAACTTCCACGCGTCTAATCGCGGTTTTTCAGGCGACGTGGTGAAAACCTCTGTCGCGGAAGGCGGTTTCCTCAATGATGTTGCTACGCGTACCCACCATTATCGTGCCTCGCACATGACTACCGACGTAGCCGCCGGTGATCCGATCGCCATGGAAGCCGCCGCGCAGAGAAGCGCCTTGATGACGGAAGAGCTGGGGCTGCTAATCGATGGCGCGGCAAATCTGGCAATCTTCATGTTCGACCCCGATGGGCGGATAACAATCTGGAACCAGGGTGCGGAGCGGCTCAAGGGCTGGACCGAGGCAGAAGCCATCGGTCGGAACATCGAGATCTTCTACCCGCCGGAAGACGTTGCAGCCGGTAAGCCGCAAGCCGATCTGGAACGCGCGAACCGCGAGGGCCGGCTTGAAGAGGATAGCTGGCGTATGCGAAAGGACGGGTCGGAATTTCTCGCGAGCGTCACGATCACGGCATTATACGATGCTGCCGGGGCTCTTCGCGGGTTCGGAAAAGTGATCCGCGACATCACCGACCAGAAAGCTGCAGAAGCGACCGTTCTGCGGCGTGAAGACCATCTCCGCTCCATCTTGGCGACCGTACCCGACGCGATGATCGTCATGGACGAACAGGGTATCGTCTCCTCCTTCAGCGCCGCCGCCGAGCACTTGTTCGGCTACACCAAGGCAGAAGTGATCGGCCAGAACGTCAGCATGCTGATGCCGGCCACGGAAGAGCGCCGCCACGACGCATATCTTCGGACTTACCGGGAAACCGGGATAAAGCACATCATCGGCAACGTCCGGCTTCAAAAAGCGGTGCGCAAGAACGGCGAGACTTTTCCTATGGAGTTGGCAGTCGGCGAGGCATCCATCGCCGGCGAGCGTATCTTCACCGGCTTCATTCGCGACCTCACCAATCGCCAGCAAACCGAGCGTCGCGTGGCCGAACTGCAGTCGGAGTTGATCCATGTTTCGCGCCTTAGTGCGATGGGAACCATGGCCTCGACGTTGGCCCATGAGATCAATCAACCCCTTACCGCGATCGCCAACTATCTGGAAACAATGCGCGCGATGATCGGCGACGACGCTGACGGAGCCCTCGCCGAGATGGCGGAGCCCCTCGAACTGTCTGCGGCCCAGTCCTTGAGGGCTGGAACTATTGTTAGGCGCCTACGGGCTTTCGTAGACGGAGGGGATACCGGCTTCCGCGTCGAACGCTTGGACGCACTCGTTGAGGAAGCGACCAGCCTTGGCCTGCTCGGTGCCCATGAGGCCGGCATCAAGGTGACCATGACGATCGCCGCCGGCCTTGATCTCGTCATGGTCGATCGCATTCAAATCCAGCAGGTGCTGGTGAACCTCATACGCAACGCCATCCAGTCGATGCACGCGTCACCGTGCAAGGAATTGATCATCGAGACCGCACCCGATCGGGCCGGGTGGGTGCGGGTGACGGTCGCGGACACGGGCGCGGGCATTGCGCCCGACGTTCGGGAACGCCTGTTCGAGGCGTTCGCTACGACCAAGGAAGACGGCATGGGCCTCGGGCTCTCGATTTGCCGTACGATCGTCGAGGCACATGGTGGGCGCATCTGGGCTGAGGCGGTCGAGGCGGGCGGAACGGCCTTCCACTTCTGCGTCCCCCTCGCGGAGGATGTCGATGAGTGATGATGCGCGGATCGTTCACGTAGTCGACGACGATGAAGCTATTCGTCAGTCGGTCAGCTTCATGCTGCGTAAGGCCGGCTATGCGGTCGAGACCTATGCCTCGGGCACTGCGTTTCTAAAAAGCGCGGACCGAGGCACGGCAGGATGCGTGCTGCTGGACGTCCGCATGCCCGATATCGACGGTCTTGAGGTTCAGGCGCGCTTGGCTCAGCAGGGTATCGGCCTTCCCGTCATCATGTTGACGGGGCACGGCGATGTAACGCTTGCCGTCCGGGCGATCAAAGCAGGAGCGGTTGAGTTTCTCGAAAAGCCATTCGAACGGCTTGCCCTGATCGCGGCGATCGAGGAGGCCCTTGACCAGGCGGCCCGTCAGGATCGCGCCCATCTCGCTGCGGCCGACGCGGTCGTTCGACTTGCTGCTTTGACGACGCGAGAGCGCGACGTGCTCGATGGAATGGTGCTTGGTCGGCCAAACAAGCTGATCGCATTCGATCTTAGTATCGCGACGCGCACGGTCGAAGTTCACCGCGCGAACCTAATGGAGAAGCTGTCCGCTCGGAGCCTGTCCGACGTGCTTCGGATCGCGTTTGCAGCCGGGCTAGGCGACGCTGCCTAGTCTCACAGCGGAAAATTCCGACGAGCGGCCTCGCCTTCTACGTACAGACGCCCGCCGTCCAACCTGCGACGCTTGATCCAGCTCAAGGATCTCGCATGACGAATAGACAGCCTGACTTATCCGGCCCAGCATCGAACGGCATCATCGTTTCGCTCGTTAACGGCGAGCCAAGCGTGCGGCATGCACGGCAGATCATGCTTCGCTCGGAAAACTACGACGTCCGGTCCTATGCGACTTGCGCCGCACTACTCGCGGATCCGCGATCTCGGGATTGTCCCTGTATCGTCGTCGATGTCGAGATGGAAAGTGGCGATGGCATGAGCCTTCTGCGCGAGATGCGGGCCACTGGCTGGCGGGGGAAGGCTGTCCTTCTGTACGGCGATCAACCGGCAAGTAAGCTTCTGGAGGACGCAGAACGGCAAGGTGACACGCTCTTCGCCCAGACAATCGCGGACCGCATTCTTGTCGCCGCGATCGCGGCGACGGCCGACCGCGGGCGGATCGGGGAAATCTGAGCAGAGGCCGATCTCCGGCAGCGTCTGCGCGGTCCAAATGAGCTTTTGCCGCAGGCAATCATCCAGATCTGCCTCGAAACCTGTACCCGTCGTGCACACAAAGCCTCAGGATTGCGCGGACACGCTGCTCTTCCTGCTCACGGCCGGTTCTATTTGGAGGGGGCCCGCTCAAGGTCGCTCAGAACCTTTGCCGCATCGAACGCTGTCGGTTCGCCCGAAGGCTTCTCTCCGCGTCCCACTTCGATCATCACGTGCGCTTCATATTGATCAACGTCTTTTGAGCTGACGACTTCTGACCAAAATGGAGTGCTCCACTCTGGGTGCCAAGGTTGCCAACCCATGCCGCGCTGGCGGTAAGTCCAGTGCGGCTGCCAATGACCGTACGGTGCGGCGATGGTCGCATCTGACCGGACGGGGTGATCCTCTGGCCCTCCTTCCCCAGGCAAGTGGAGAAAGACAAACCAGCTGTAGCCCCCCTGCCTCGCCAGCGATGCCGCCCGATAGAGGAGGTATCTCTCCACCTGCTTTCGTGACCGCAATTGCTGACCGGAGAAAGTCAGTTCATACCGTCGCTGTCCTGCCTCAGTAGCCTTGAAAGCACCCTCTCCTGGAGCTTTCATGTCTGAAGTTTGCGCAATCTTGCCGCCGCGGCGAACAGAGCCGTCAGGTGCCGCTTGCGCAGCGCCCCAACCGGCGGTGACGAGGACCAGGGCAGTAATCACATTATGAAATCTCATCTGGTGTCCCGTCTTTCGAGCCAAGGTGCTTCACCCCAAGGATGCCGCGATCGTCCGCTCGGCCTCGATCAAGCATGATGCTCACGCGGCAAGGGTGTCGATCGCTTCGCCGTAGAGCCGAGCGAGCGTCCTATGGGCGGCTTTGGCGCATGGTCCAGCCGCAGCCGTCGCCATCGCAAGCGAGTCCGCCACGCGTCGCCGCAGATACAGGATCTCTGCCTTCCGATCGTTCATGCTGATTTCCTTGTAGGCGCCTTGAACAAACTCTAGCCCCTCTCGGGCACGTGGTCGGGCCTCGGAAAGCACGTAGGCGCCAGCGCGCGGCTCCAGCCACCAGTCAGGTGTGCGACTTTGCGCACGGCGCCGAGACTCCCTTCCCTGTCGGGCTCAGCGGAGCCTCGTGGCAGAATGGCGTGAAGCGTCGCCCTGCCAAGCACAGAGCGCGAGAAGCAGTAACACAGCAGCTGCTCGCAGCTACTTAGCGAGGCTCTCGATGATGGGACAATCCGGCCGATCGTCGCCGTGGCACGCTTGAGCAAGTCCCGTTAGAGATCGACGCATCGACTCCAGCGCGCGGACCTTGCGACCCAGCTCAGCAGCGCGGGCTTCCGCCAGTGCTTTGACTTCCGCGCTCGACCGATCCCGATCCGACCACAGACCGAGCAGCGTGCGGATCTCCTCGATTGGAAAACCCAGGTCACGTGCGTTCGCGATAAATCGAAGCCGGTGAACGTCCGCGTCAGAATAGTCCCGGTAGCTCCCGCGCCGGGGCGGCGCGGGGACAAGGGCGATCTTCTCGTAATGCCGGATCATGCGTTGAGAGACGCCGCTGGCGTCCGACGCCGCCCCAATGTTCACAGCTTTACCGTATTGAGGCGCAGCGCGTTCAAAACCACGGCGAAGGAGGAGAGCGCCATCGCCGCCCCGGCTAGCATCGGCGACAGCAGAATGCCCGCGATAGGATAAAGCACCCCGGCCGCGACCGGCACGCCGATTCCGTTGAACAAGAACGAGAAGAACAGGTTTTGGCGGATATTCCGCATTGTCGCGCGGGCGAGCTTGCGCGCCCGTACAATCGCCGAGAGATCGCCGCGCGTCAGCGTCATGCCGGCGCTTTCGATCGCTACGTCGGTTCCCGTCCCCATTGCGAGGCCGACATCCGCAGCAGCTAGCGCCGGTGCGTCGTTGATCCCATCGCCCGCCATTGCAACCGTCGCGCCGCTCGCCTTCAGCTCGCCGATGATACGCGCCTTGTCTTCCGGCAGCAGATCGGCGCGCACCTCATCTAGACCGCCCACGGCGCGTGCGACCGCATCGGCCGTGCCGCGATTGTCGCCGGTGAGCATGACGACGCGCAGGCCCTCTGCGCGAAGCGCGGCGATGGCGTCATGCGCTGATGCGCGCACGGGATCGGCGACCGCTAGCAGCCCCGCGAGCGCCCCGTCGATCGCAACCAGGATGACGCCCGCGCCTTCCTTGCGATGCATATCGGCCGCGGCATCGAGCGGCTTGGGATCAGCGCCGATCCGGCTGATTTGCGCTGCGTTGCCGATCACGACCGAACGGCCGTTCACCAATGCACTGACCCCCAGGCCCGTCTGCGAGGCAAAGTCCGCGACCGTGCCGAGCTGGAGCCCGCGTTCCTTGGCGGCAACGACGATCGCGTGGGCGAGCGGGTGTTCGGATTGCCCTTCGACAGCCGCGGCGAGCGCGAGCATGTCATTTTTCTCAACCGCGCCGACCGTCTCGACCGCGATCAGCTTCGGCTTACCTTCCGTGAGCGTGCCCGTCTTGTCTATGACGAGCGTATCGACCTTCTCTAGCCCCTGCAGGGCTTCCGCGTTCTTGACCAGCACGCCGGCTGTTGCACCACGTCCGGTGCCCACCATGATCGACATAGGCGTAGCGAGCCCAAGCGCGCAGGGGCAGGCGATCACCAGCACGGCGATGGCATTCAGGATAGCATGGCCCATGCGCGGCTCAGGGCCAACCAGCGACCAAGTGATGAACGTCGCTATCGAGATCAGCACCACGAGCGGCACGAACCATCCTGAGACCCGATCGGCAACCGCTTGAATCGGGGCGCGGCTCCGCTGCGCTTCCGCGACCATGCGGACGATGCGCGCGAGCATCGTGTCCGAGCCGACTGCGCGGGCTTCCATGACCAGGCTACCCGTGCCGTTGACGGTGCCCCCGGTGACAGCCGAGTCGACTTCCTTGAGTACGGGGGCGGGCTCGCCGGTGAGCATGGATTCGTCGACCGAGGATCGGCCCTCGACTACTACGCCATCGACCGGGATGGCTTCGCCGGGGCGGACCCGCAGGCGGTCGCCGGTTGCCACGTCGGCGAGTCCGACTTCTTCCTCAGAGCCGTCCGCTCGCAAACGACGCGCTGTCTTGGGGGCGAGATCCATGAGGGCGCGGATCGCGCGACCCGTCGCCGCCCTGGCGCGCAATTCGAGCACCTGTCCGAGCAGCACCAGCGTCACCACGACGCCAGCAGCCTCATAATAGACCGGGACCATGCCGCCGTGCATTCGGAACGTCGGGGGGAAGATGCCGGGCGCAAGCGTCGCGACGACGCTGTAGAGGAACGCCGCACCGACGCCGATCGCGATCAGCGTAAACATATTGAGGTGCCGAGTGCGGATCGAGGTCCATCCCCGCTCGAAAAACGGCCAGCCAGCCCACAGCACGATCGGCGCGGTCAGCCCAAGCTGGACCCACGGCGAGGCCGCAGGACCGACCACATGCAGGCCCGTCATTTCGGCAAACATCGAGACGATCAGCAGCGGGATCGTGAGTGCGCCCGCTACCCATAGCCGGCGCGTGAAGTCGACCAATTCGGGGTTGGGCGCGTCGTCGAGCGAGGGCTCTTCGGGCTCTAGCGCCATGCCGCAGATGGGGCACGTCCCCGGCCCTTCCTGGCGAACTTGCGGGTGCATCGGGCACGTCCATATTGCCCCCGGCGTTGCCATCGGCTCAGGCTTCGGCTTATCGCCAAGATAGGCGTCTGGGTTAGCGACGAACTTGGTCCGGCACCCCGCCCTGCAAAAATGATATTCATGGCCGGCGTGCTCGGCATGGTGCGCCGTCTTGGCCGGATCCACCGCCATTCCGCACACCGGGTCGGTTGCTGTGGCTGCGGGTTCGCTGCCCGCTTTCCCCGAGCAGCAACTTCCCTTGGTGACCTGCGCGACAGCCACGGGTTCAGGGGACGAACGGCATCCGCTAACCGGCGCAGTGGCAACCCCGCCTGGGTGGGGTGCCGCTGCTGGGGAACAGCAGGACGCCGAAGCAGCGGGCTCTGCGGAGGGGCTCGGCTTCGGGTCGCCGTTGGCGGCGCATGCGCAGTTTCCGGCGAGCTTAGTATGAGAGTTGGGGTCGTTCATGGCAGACGCTCCTTCGACCCGGAAGCATGTAGGGTCTGACACCGTGTCAGGGTCAAGCCCCATATCGATGCCCGCTCGTATTTAGCTTTACGCGGTTCAGGCCCGCCCCCCTCGACCGGCACTCGACGAAACAGCGAGCTTTGTGCAGGTCCAGCGCAGACAAGAGCGCCATCGGGAGCGGCCTAGCCGCTCCCGATGGCGCTGCTCGCAAAGGCTGTTACGCCCGAGGCGTTTAACCGACCCGTCGTTCCAGTTCGACGATATCGTTGACCTTCACGTCACCCTTGAGAACGGATGCGTTCGAGAAGTGATCGTTCACAGAAGTGCCGACCCGGACCGTACCGATGTTCGTCCGCGTGAAACTCGCACCATTCCTCGGACCGGGCCGATAGACGTTGCGATAGACAGTGAGAACCTGGCCATTCTGCGCACCGTCGATCTTGCCGACGCAGACGACAATGCCCTCGCCGTCAACGTTTACGACGCTCCCACGCATGAAGAAGGTGTGCTTGATCCCAGGTGCAGCTACCGCCGGTTGGAATGCCGCTACCGCTGGAGCTGCGAGGAGAGCGATTGCGATTAAGTAGCGGCGAGTGTTCATGGCACATTCCTCAAATTAGCTGACCTGGTCTCAGGATCACTCCTTCTGAACGGAAGCTGCGCGATGAAACAGCATCGGGAAATACGCAGGCTGCGTGGGTCACTGCCCGATTGTCGATTACAGGTACGAGCGCCGCCTCGTCATTCGCTCGACGGCTTTTGCTCTGCGTAGTTTCCGAGCGTAGCACTCCAGCCTTGCGGCACTAAAAATACTGGCACGATCGAACGGAGACGTGACCATGACCTACCAGAGCATTAATCCCTTCGACGGCAAGCTTCTCCAGAGTTTCGACAGTCTCACTGACGAGGACCTCGAGGCTAAGATTGCATCAGCGGCTGCTTGTTTTGAAATCTGGCGGCAGACGACTTTCGCTGAAAGGGCGCTCATCGCGGCAAAAGCAGCCGCCATCATGCGCGCCCGTGCCGACGAGTTCGCGCGGCCGGTAACGCTCGAAATGGGCAAGCGCATCGCCGAAGCGCGGGCTGAAGTCGCGCTCAGCGCGGACATCATCGATTACTACGCGACGAACGCCGAACGCTTCCTCGCTCCCGAGCGCCTCGATCCTGCCTCGGGCGAAGCGGAGATCGTTAGCAGTCCGTTCGGCGTCCTCTTCGGTGTCCAGCCCTGGAACTTTCCGTATTATCAGCTGGCGCGCTTCGCTGGGCCAAACTTGATGGCGGGCAACGTCGTGATGGTGAAGCACGCCGGGAACGTTCCGCAATGCGCGATAGCTTTCGAGGAGTTGTGGCTGGAGGCCGGGGCGCCGAAGGGCGCCTACACCAACCTATTGATTTCCCACGACCAGGTGAACCGGGTGATCGACGACCCCCGGATCAAGGGAGTGGCGCTGACGGGAAGCGTCGAAGCCGGAAAATCGGTCGCAGCGCGCGCGGGGCAAAATCTTAAGAAGTCGACGATGGAGCTTGGCGGTAGCGACGCCTTCATCGTTCTCGATGACGCCGATCTGGAGAAGACGGTCGAGTGGGCGGTCTGGGCCAAGATGAACAACACGGGCCAGTGCTGCGTCGCCGCCAAGCGCTACATCGTCGTCGAGGAGTTGGCCGACCGGTTCCTCGACAAGTTCCGCACCGCGCTGGCGAAGCTGGAACCGGGGGACCCGATGGACGAAGCGACGACGCTCGGTCCGTTGTCCACCGAGGGAGCCTTGGTAAACTTATTGGACCAAGTCGACCGGGCGGTCGGCGATGGCGCAACGGTTGTGATGGGCGGCAAGAGGGTCAACCGTCCGGGCTCCTTCATGCAGCCCACTATCCTGGCTAACATTTCGCCCGATAGCGCGGCGTTCCGGGAGGAGTTTTTTGGGCCGGTCGCGCTCTTCTTCCGCGTAAAGGACGAGGACGCGGCGGTGGCGCTTGCCAACGACTCGGCTTTCGGCCTTGGCGGCTCGGTCTTCACTGGGGATGTTGCGCGCGGCAAACGCGTTGCGGGCCGCATCGATACGGGCATGATGTTCGTCAATCACCCGACCTGGACGACCCCTGACCTGCCGTTCGGGGGGGGCAAGGACTCCGGCTACGGCCGCGAGCTATCAAGCATGGGCATCCAGGAATTCGTTAACAAGAAGCTGGTGCGCGTCGAAGCGATCGACGCGCCGGCCTAGATCGCAAGATGGGGATTTCGAACAGCCCGGCGCCAACAGCGCTTCGACTGACTTAGAAAAGGAAAACAGCCATGGCTTCTACAATGCAAGCCGCAGTCGTCAAAGCATTCGGCCAGCCTTTGGTGCTTCGTGAATGGGACATACCCACGCCCGGCCCGGGTCAGATCGTCGTCAAGACTGAGGCGTGCGGCGTCTGCCACACCGATCTCCATGCCGCCAACGGCGATTGGCCGGTCAAGCCGACGCCCCCGTTCATTCCAGGTCACGAGGCCATCGGTCGGATCGTCGCGGTCGGAGCCGGGGTGACGCTCGTCAAGGAAGGCGACCGGGTTGGAGTGCCCTGGCTATACTCGGCGTGCGGTCACTGCGAATATTGCCTGAAGGCCTGGGAAACGGTTTGCGCGCAAGCGCAATTCGGCGGTTACACGAGGAATGGCGGCTTCGCCGAATACATCTTGGCTGACCCAAATTATGTCGCTCACATTCCCGATGGCTTGTCTTCGATCGAGGCGGCACCGCTCATCTGCGCCGGCATCACCACCTACAAGGGCATCAAGGAAACCGGCGCCAGACCTGGCGAATGGATTGCCGTGTCTGGCGCCGGTGGCCTAGGTCATCTGGCCATCCAATACGCCAAGGCCATGGGATATTCCGTTGCAGCGATCGACATCGATGACGGAAAGCTCGAACATGCCACGCGGCTCGGTGCCGATCTCGTCATCAACGCGAAGGTGGGCGACCCGGCAGAGGTCTTGAAAAAGGCGACAGGCGGCGGTGCTCACGGCGTTCTGATCACGGCCCCCTCCCTTCCCGCGTTCAAGCAAGGGGTCGCGATGACCCGCAAGCTCGGGACTTGCGTGCTGGTCGGGCTGCCGCCCGGCGAGTTCCCGGTCGCTCTTTTTGATGTAGTCGTCGACTGTATAACCATCCGCGGATCGTTCGTCGGCACGCGCCAGGACATGGCCGAAACCCTCGCATTTGCCGCGGAGTATTGAGCGGCGATCTGGATGAGACAGTAGCGGCGATCAGGATGAGACTCTGCGGCCGTGACGGGAGCGAGATTGTCGCGGCGCGACAGGCAATGCAAGGCCAACTTTGGTGTTGATCGCCGCT
>Ga0308009_10001014_pt1 | contig 17652 bp, 17 predicted proteins | sample Neamet127_FD_203134 | JGI IMG/M metagenome (GOLD analysis project Ga0308009, IMG submission 203134) | Marine microbial communities from water near the shore, Antarctic Ocean - #127 | ecosystem: Environmental > Aquatic > Marine > Unclassified | place: Southern Ocean | collected 2014-07-24
GTCCTTGTCACCGGCCACCTGGCGGTCGAGCGCGAGACGCGCCGCGCAGTGCATCTGGCCATCGGCATGCCCGCCAACGAACGCATGGACTGGCTGGTCGAAAAAGCCAGCGAACTCGGCGCCGCCAGCATCACGCCACTGATGGCCGAGCGTTCGGTGCTGCGGCTCAAGGGCGAACGCGCCGACAAAAAAGTCGCGCACTGGCAGGGCGTGGCGATGGCCGCCTGTGAGCAGTGCGGGCGCAACCGCCTGCCGCCGGTGCATGACGTCGCCACGCTTGGCGACTGGCTGGCGGCACTGCCACCCGCCGCACCCGCCGCGCCGCGGCTGCTGCTGTCGCTGCGCGCTGGCACGCAGCCGCTGCTGCAGGCGCTGGCCGGGTGCGACAGCGTCGCCCCGGTGACGCTGCTCAGTGGCCCGGAAGGCGGCCTCAGCGCGACCGAGGAAGATACCGCCATCGCCGCCGGTTTTGCGCCGGTCACACTGGGCCCGCGCACACTGCGTGCCGAAACCGCCCCGCTGGCCTGCCTGGCGCTGCTGACCCAGGACCAGGGAGCCCGCCCATGAACCGCAACCTCTGGCTGCTGGCCATCTGCCAGGGCCTGTTCCTCACCAACAACGTGACCTTTATCGCCATCAACGGCCTGGTCGGCCTGGCGCTGGCGCCGCTGGGCTGGATGGCGACGCTGCCGGTCATGGGCTATGTGGTCGGGGGAGCGCTGTCGACCGGCCTGGTTGCACTCACGCAAAAACGCTTCGGCCGCAAGACCTCGTTCCAGTTGGGTTTGCTGGTGGCGGTGCTGTCGGCGCTGCTGTGCTGTTATGCGGCCTATAGCCGGAACTTCTGGCTGCTGGTCACCGCCACCGTGGTGGCCGGTTACTACAACGCCAATGCCCAGCTCTACCGTTTTGCGGCGGCCGAACTGGCACTGCCGGCGTTTCGCGAAAAAGCCGTGTCGCTGGTGATGGCCGGCGGGCTGATCGGTGCAATTGCCGGCCCCAACCTCGCAGCGGGCACGCGGACCCTGACCGACGTTCCGTTTGCCGGTGCCTATCTCGCCCTGAGCGTCGTGGCGCTGCTGGCCATGGCTTTGCTGGCCTTCATCCACTTTCCGCCCACACCGCCCCAGCAAGCGGCGAGCGGGGGCAGACCTCTGCGTGAGATCATGCGCCAGCCGGTCTTCATTGTTGCGGCCGCGGCCGGCGCACTGGGTTTTGGCGTGATGAACCTGCTGATGGCGGCCACGCCGATTGCCATGCAGGTCTGTGGCCTGCCGTTTTCCGACGCCGCGCTGGTGCTCGAATGGCATGTGATTGGCATGTTTGCGCCCGGTTTTTTCACCGGCCACCTGATCAAGCGTTTCGGCACGCTGCCCATCATGGCGGTCGGGCTGGCGCTCAATGTGACCTGCGTGCTGATCGCGCTGTCGGGCGTTGAGTTGCACCAGTTTCTGGCGGCGCTGTTTCTGCTCGGTGTCGGCTGGAACTTCCTGTTCACCGGCGCTACGACGCTGGCACTGACGGCCTACCGGCCCGAAGAAAAGGACAAAGCCCAGGGCGCGCTCAACTTCTGCGTGTTTGCCGTGCTGGCGCTGTCATCGCTGGCCTCTGGTGTGCTGGTCACGACCCAGGGCTGGACCCTGCTGAACCTCGGCTCGCTGCTGCCGCTGGGCCTGACCGGCGCGGCACTGGTCTGGCTGGCGCTGCAGGGGCGGGGCCGCCCGTTAGCCTGACTTGCTATTGATTTTATAGCTACTTATGGCCGCCACGTATGGGCTACAGGCCTTATTTGCTTAAAATCGGGCATCCAGCCAGGCTTTAAGCGTAGCAAACACCGGCGCCGCATCGAGCTCGTTAAAAAGCTCGTGGTACAGATCGTCAAAGCGCCGGACGGTGACGACGTTGGCGGTACCATTGCTTGCAGCCGCGTCGGCAAAGGCGAGGCTGCCCGCCGGATTGACCAGCTTGTCCGCGCCGGCATACATCAGCAGGGTCGGCGTAGTCCAGGTGCTGGCGGCGGCCACGGTCGCGGGGCCAGCGGTTGCAATAAATTTGGCCAGGCGCGCGGAAATTTTGGCATGCACCAGCGGATCGGCCAGATATTTCTGCACGACCCGCGTGTCATGAGAAATATATTCAGGCTTCAAGCCGTTGTTGATGCGCAGATTGGGCGCGATCACCGGCAGCGTGGCCAGCAAAAACTTCTGGAAAGCATTGAGCCCCGGATCGAGCGCAGGCGAGGACAACACCACGCCATCGACTGGCCGCACTTTCAGCGACACAAAACGCCCCACCACCAGGCCGCCCAGGCTATGGCCCAGCAAGATCAGCGGTAAGGAACCGTCATCGTTGCCCTTGCCGGCCACGCGCGGCAGATGCAGGGCACGCTGGCGGGTGTCGTCCACCACTTCAGCCAGGTCTTCCAGCAGAAGGGTTTCGCTGCTCAGGCCACCACGCACACCACCAGACTCCCCGTGTCCACGCTGGTCATAGGCGCGCACCGCGAAGCCCCAGTCGAGAAGTTTGCGCGCCACATGGTCATAACGGCTGGCGTGTTCGCCCAGGCCATGGACGATCAGCACAACGGCACGCGGAGGCAGCGCCTCATCGGACAGCCAAGGCTCCATCGGCCACTCGTAGAGCGCCAGGTTTTCGCCATCACGCGCGGTGAACGGCGCCAGCGTCGGTTTGTCCATCAGGCGCTCGATGCCATCACGGCATGCTGGCGATCACATGCGCCACAGCGGCGGTGATCTTCTTGGCATACGGCACATGCAGGAACTCGTTCGGGCCGTGCGCATTGCTCTTCGGGCCCAGCACGCCGCAGACCATCATTTGCGCCTTCGGAAAGCCCCGACTCAGCATGTTCATCAACGGAATCGTGCCGCCCTGACCAATGGTGCCGCAAGGTGCGCCGTAATGGGCCTGCGAAGCATCGTCCAGCGCTTTCTGAAACCACGGCGCAGTGCTTGGCGCATTCCAGCCGGTCGCGCCGCCAGCGCTTTCGAAGGTGACTTTGGCCTGGTAGGGCGCATTGTCTTCGAGCAGGGTCTTGAGCTCCTGCACCGCGCTGTCGGCATCAACCAGCGGCGGCAGGCGCAGCGACAATTTGAAAGCCGTGTAAGGCCGCAGCACATTGCCGGCATTGCCCATCTCGGGAAAGCCGTCGGCGCCAGTCACGCTCAGCGTCGGCTTCCAGGTGCGGTTGAGCAAGGCCTCGACCGGGTCGGTGGTGGTGGGTAGCGCAAAGGTCGTAGCCCCGCCGCAATCGTAGTGCGCCCACGGGAAGCGTTTGTAAATCTGGTCACCGAGGATTTGCGCCGTGGCTTTGGCTTGCGCCAGCCGCTCGGCCGGGATCTCGCAGTGAAAACTTTGCGGTAACAACGTGCCGGTCTTGCTGTCTTCAAGCCGGTCCAGCACCTGCCGCATGATGCGAAAGCTCGACGGCACCAGCCCGCTGGCGTCGCCCGAATGCACACCTTCGGTCAGGATCTCGACCTTCAGCACGCCACTGGCCATACCGCGCAGCGAGGTCGTCAGCCAGAGCTGGTCGTAATTACCGGCGCCGGAATCCAGGCAAATCACCAGACCCACGTCTCCCAGGCGTGTGCGCAAGGCATCCACATAGGGCAGCAGATCGTAAGAGCCACTTTCCTCGCAGGTTTCGACCAGGCCGACGATGCGCGGATGCGCCACCTTCTGCGTCTTCAGTGCCTGGATCGCCGCGATGCTGGCGTAGACCGCATAACCGTCGTCGGCGCCGCCGCGGCCGAACAGCTTGCCGTCCTCGTATTTGGGTGTCCACGGGCCGAGGTCATTGCGCCAGCCGGTGAACTCGGGTTGTTTGTCGAGGTGGCCGTACATCAACACCGTCTGGGTAGAACCTACCCTGGTGGCGGGCACCTCAAAAAACAGCACGGGGGTGCGGCCTGCCAGCCGCACGATCTCCAGTTTGAGGCCCTCGACCTTCTGCGCCTCGACCCAGGCCGCAGCGTTGCGCATCACGGTCTCGATGTGGCCGTGGCCGGCCCAGTCGGCATCAAAAGACGGCGACTTGGCCGGAATGGTGATGTAGTCGGTGATCTGTTTGACGATGTCGCCGTCCCACTGGGCGCTGACATCAGACAGGGCCTGCGCGTCGTTGAGCAGGCCGGCAGGAATTTCGCGGTGCAGGGGGGCATTCATGGCAACTCCGGAATGTGGTGCGTAAGACCTACTGTACCCCTGCCCGGACGCTCGTGCCAGCCGGCTTTGAGGGGTGCGTGGCGCGCCGGGGCTTTTTCTGCAACCATGTGGAAATCTCCCATAGCTGAAGGCCGCCATGAAAAAATCCGCGTCTTCCGCGCCCGGCATCCGTGTCGGCATAGGCGGCTGGACCTATGCGCCCTGGCGCGACAACTTTTACCCAGCCAAACTGCCGCAGAGCCAGGAACTGGGCTACGCCAGCCGCCAGCTCAGCGCCATTGAGGTCAACGGCACTTACTACAGCAGCTTCAAGCCGCCGACTTTTGCCAAATGGCGCGACGAAACGCCCGACGACTTTGTGTTTTCGCTGAAGGCCAGCCGGTTCAGCACCAACCGCCGCGTGCTGGCCGAGGCTGGCGAGTCGATCAAGCGTTTTGTGGACAGCGGCATCAGCGAGCTCGGCCATAAGCTCGGCCCCATCGTCTGGCAATTCATGCCGACCAAGATGTTTGATGCGGAAGATTTCGAAGCTTTTCTGGCGCTGCTGCCGACAACCGTGGACGGCCTCAAGCTGCGCCATGTGCTCGATGTACGGCACCCCAGCTTCATGTCACCGAACTACCTCAAGCTGGCGCGCAAATACCAATGCGCGACGGTGTTCACCGATTCGCCAGACTTTCCGTCGCTTGCCGACCTGACCTCGGATTTTGTCTACGCCCGGCTGATGTGCAGCGAGGCCAAGCTCAAGAGCGGTTATGCACCCAAGGCGCTGGATGCCTGGACGGCCGCGACCCAAAGCTGGGGCCAGGGCAGAGAGCCGGAAAACCTGCCGCGGCTGGAGCCTGCAAAAGCCAAGGTCCCGCCCAGAGACGTGTTTGTGTTTTTTATCAACGGCGCCAAGGAAAAGGCGCCTGCCGCCGCCATGGCCCTGCTGCAACGGCTGGGCTTCAAGCCGCCGGAATAGCTGGCACAGGAGTGTCCACGACATCCGGCCCGGGCACACTGCGGCACTCCTCAAAAATGCGCGCCGTGCATCGCCTGCATATCTGGAGGTCCAGCCGCGTGAAAATCGTCGCAATCGCGCGGCGCTTGTCCGAAAACTGATGCTCGGGTCCGAGCAGGCCGGTGAAGCCGGTGGTCTGCCACATCTGGATCACTTCCGGACGCGGCCGGTGAAAGTACAGGTTGCCGCCCATCGCGCGGCGCGCATTGAGCTCGGCCTCCCAGAGCTGCGCACCCGCCAAGTCGATGAAGTTCATGCTTTTGCCCATGACCAGCAAATGTTTCTGCGGCTGCGGTGCGTGGCGCAAGGCGTGCAGGGTATCGGCCACATGCGGGGTGGCGCCGAAATAGACCTCGCCCTCCATGCGCAGCAGCTTGAGTTGTGGGCACTCCGGTAACGGGCTTGCAGCGTCCGCCAGCACCACAAACTGCCGGTCCGGCGCGCGGCTGTCGAAACCCATGGTGCGCATCGCCGGCTTGGACGTGCGGTACAGAAAGGTCATCAGCGACAGCAACGTGCCCAGCAAAATCGCAAGCTCCAGCCGGATGCTGACCGTCGCCACCAACGTGGCCAGCGCAACGCCAAATTCGGTGCGGCTCAACACATACAACTGCTTCCAGCGCTTGAGGTCCAGCAGCGACACCGCCACCAGCAGCAGCAGCGCCGCCAGCGCCGCCATGGGAATTTGCGCCAACAGCGACGCGCTGAGCGCCACCAGCACCAGCAGCAACACCGCAGAAAACACCGCTGCCAGCGGCGTGCGCGCGCCGGCTTCCAGATTCGGCATGGAGCGGTTCAGCGATCCACAGGACACATAAGACGAGAAGAAACCGCCGACGATGTTGGACAGGCCCTGGCCGCGGAACTCGCGGTTGGCGTCAATGCGCTGACCGGAGCGCGCCGCCACCGCTTTGGCAATCGAGATTGACTGGCCCAGCGCCACGATGGTCAGTGCAAATGCCAGCCCCAGCAACTCGGACAGCGCCGACCAGCTAACCGTGGGCACCGCAAATTGCGGCCACGGCGTTTGAATCTGGCCGACGGTGCGCAGCGGCAGCGGTGAGGCGCTGACATAGGTCGACCAGGCCCAGCTCAACAGCGTCGCCGTCACCAGCCCAGCCAGCATGGACGGCCAGCTCGGACGCCATCGCCGCACCAGCAAAGCAATGGCCAACGTCACGCCGGCCACCGCCAGCGCCGCCGGCTGCACGGCACGCACTTGAGCGACCACATGCAGCAACACTGCCGCCGCGCCGTGTTCTGCGGCCGCCGCCAGACCCAGCAGGTCCGGCAGCGCGTACACGCCGATCAGCAGCGCCGCACCGGAGGTGAAGCCGAACAACGCGGCCGGCGAGATGAAGTTGGCCAGGGTGCCCAGCCGCAGCGCACCGATCAGCCACTGCATGACGCCGACCAGCACCGTAACAGCCAGCACCATCTGGATGTAGGCCGGGCTGAAGGCCAGCGCCAGCGGCGACAACATCGCAAACAGCGCGAGCGAATTGGCATTGGTCGGCCCCGACATCACATGCCAGCTAGAGCCAAACAACGCGGCGATGATGCAGGGCACGATGGCGGTGTACAGGCCGTACTCGGGCGGCAGGCCGGCCAGTGTGGCAAAGGCAATGCCCTGCGGCAGCACCAGCACCGCGCCCAGCAGGGCAGCCATCAGGTCGTGGCGCAGCGTAGCCGGTGTGACCGCGTGGACCCAACTGCCGAACAGGCGTTCAAGCAGCGTGTGCGCTGGCGCTGAGGCCGTTTTTTCCGGAGAACCGTGCATGGCCACGAGCATAACGCGGCCCGCCGCGCCTCTGGAGAAAACCACCGCCTGCGGTCACGCCAGGCCGGACAGGCGCAGCAGCAAGCCAAGCACAGCGCAAGTAGCGATAACGGGAATCACGCCGATCTTGTAACGCAGCAGCGCCACGCCGGCCGCCAGCATCAGAGCCACGGCCGGCCACGCGACTTCTGAAGAGAAACCGGCTCCAGTCCCCGCCGGGAATGCAACATGCGCTATAAAAAACAGAGCAAGACTGGCGATCACGCCGACCACGGCAGCGGTGATGGCCGCCAACGGCGCGGTGAACTGTATCTTGCCGTGGGTGGACTCCACCAGCGGCCCGCCCGCCAGGATGAAGATGAAGGAGGGTAAAAAGGTGAACCAGGTCACCAGCAACGCCGCCAGCGCCGCGCCCTGGAACAGCGCGTCAGGCCCCAGCACTTCTTTGGTCCAGCCGCCGACAAACGCGACAAAGGCCACCACCATGATCAGCGGGCCCGGCGTGGTCTCGCCCAGCGCCAGGCCGTCGATCATCTGCGGGCCGGTGAGCCAGCCGAACTGTTCGACCGCGCCCTGATAGACATAAGGCAGCACCGCGTAAGCGCCGCCAAAGGTCAGCAACGCCGCCTTGGTGAAAAACCAGCTCATCTGCGTCAGCGCACCATCCCATCCCTGCCAGGCCAGCAGCGCGCCCATGGGCAGCAGCCACAACACGGCGCCGGTCGCCAGCACGGCCGCCAGTCGCGATTTTTTGAAGCGCGCATGCAGCGGCGTGGGTGTGTCGTCGTCAATCAGTGCGGGGCCATGCGCCGCTTGCGCCGACCCGTGACCCCCGCCCAGTACAAACTGGCCAGGCGCAAACCGCGCACACAGCCAGCCTGTCAGCCCGGCTCCCAGCACCACCCATGGAAAGGGCACATGTAACACCGAAATTGCTATGAAACTGATAGCTGCAATTGCCCATGGGACAGGGGCTAACAGCGGATTTCGCAATGATTTGCCGCCGATGCGGTAAACCGCCTGCAGCACAATCGCAGCCACCGCCGGCTTGATGCCGTAGAAAATCCCGGCCACCAGCGGCACGTCACCAAAAGCGATATAAACCCAGCTCAGCGCGATCAGGATGAACAGCGAAGGCAGCACAAACAGCGCACCGGCCACCACCCCGCCCCAGGTCCGGTGCATCAACCAGCCGATGTAGGTGGCGAGTTGCTGCGCCTCCGGTCCGGGCAGCAACATGCAGTAATTGAGCGCGTGTAAAAAGCGTTTTTCCGAGATCCAGCGTTTCTGCTCGACCAGTTCGCGGTGCATGATCGCGATCTGCCCGGCCGGCCCGCCGAAGCTGATGAAGCCGAGTTTGAGCCAGAAGCGGAAGGCTTCGCCGAAAGAGACCCCTTCAGGCAACCTGGTCGTCGGCATCATGCGCCCGCTCCTGCCATGGTTTGCGGCCGCCAGTCATGGCCTTCGGGCGACTTTCCCTGCCACACCGCGTGTGCTTCGCCGGCGCACCAGGCGTAGAGCGCGTCGTACAGCGGCATGGCGGCTTCCAGCATGCTGTGGTCATCACTGTGCAAGCGAGACAAACCCAGCGAGAAGGCCAGCAAGCCGGCGCACTGCGGCTCCAGCGCCAGCCGGGCAGTGTCGGCCCCGCGCACGATGCGGGCCAGGCGGTCCACCGCCGGGTCTTCAATCTCGAAGGCGCGAAGCAAACCATCAAAGCTGCACCATTGCCCTTCGTGCGTCACCGGTGCGTCCGGGAGGTCATAGGCCACCGCCTTCAGCCGCGCCGCTTCACTGAAGACCTGCGCCGTCGGAACATAAAAAAATTCAGCACGCGGGTCAATAAAACGGCGTATCAGCCAGGGGCAGGCGATGCGGTCAATTTTGGGGCGCTCCCGCGTGATCCAGCGCGACGCCTGCTCGCCGGGAACGCCCCAGTCGGGGCGCTTGCGCATCGTGGGCAGCGGGGTCAAACGCCATTGGACGATGTCTTCTGCGCTGTCCACCCCGTCTTCACCGCCTTCGATGCCGCCAGCCAGCGCGCGTGCATCCCAGCCTGCAGCGCGCAGCAGCGCTGTCGCATCCGCGCTGACGTTGTGGCCATAGACGCAATACACGACCACCTCGCGCGCCGGCCCGGCGGCGGCAAGCGCGGCCACGTCTTCAGGTGCACAGCGCCGCGCGCCAGCAAGCATGAGCGGGCTTTCTGCAAATTTGCCCTCGCGCCGGACGTCGAGCAGCAAGGGCGCATCGGCGCGGCCCATGCGGGCAGCAAGTTCTTCGGGGGTGATGCGGGGAACGGATGGGAAAGAGGTGTCCACGGAATACTCCAATGAGTGTTACCAGCGCTTGGACGGGACACCGTCTTTCTGTGAAGAGTCGGGAGGCTGAAATCCCGATGATCAATGTTACCAGCAGCGCAGTGGCCGTGACAGACCCGCAGTTAACCGTGCTGGAACTTGAACACCGCCCGGCTGGCGCGTGCGTTAGGCCAGAAGCGAACTTCCCGGCCGTCCTGCAAGCCGAACGAATCGAGGATCTTCAGCCGGTTCTTTTGCGCCAGCGCAGCAAAGTCCTGCAGCGTGCCGACGCGGATATTGGGCGTGTCGTACCACTGGTAGGGCAGCACCTTGGTCACCGGCATGCGGCCGCGCAGCACCGCCAGCCGGTTCGGCCAGTGGCCGAAATTGGGAAAGGCCACAATGCCGGTGCGCCCGACGCGTGCGGTCTCGCGCAGCATGACCTCGGCGTTGCGCAGGTGCTGCAGCGTGTCGATCTGCAGCACCACGTCAAAACTTGCATCGCCGAACATCGCCAGGCCCTCGTCGAGGTTGAGCTGGATCACGTTGACACCGCGCGCCACGCAGGCCTGGATGTTGGCATCCGCTATCTCGACACCGTAACCGGTGCAGCTGCGTTCGCGCACCAGATGGTCCAGCAGAGCGCCGTCGCCGCAGCCCAGGTCCAGCACGCGCGATCCCTGCGGGACCAGGCGGGCGATCAGCAACTGGTCGGCAGAGAGTTGTGCGTCGGTATTCAGCATGGTGCCACCTTGCTCTCGAAATAGGAGCGCACCACGCCCAGGTAGCGGGCGTCGTCGAGCAAAAAGGCATCGTGGCCGTGCGGTGCGTCAATCTCGGCGTAACTCACGTCGCGCTGGTTGTCGAGCAAGGCCTTGACGATCTCGCGGCTGCGCGCCGGCGAAAAGCGCCAGTCGGTGGTGAAGCTCACCAGCAGGAATTTGGCGCTGGCCTGCGCCAGCGCACGCGTCAGGTTGCCGCCGTGGGCGGCAGCCGGGTCGAAGTAATCGAGTGCCCGCGTGATCAGCAGGTAGGTGTTGGCATCAAAGTATTCGCTGAACTTGTCGCCCTGGTAACGCAGGTAACTTTCGATCTGGAACTCGACCTCTTGTGTTGAAAACCGGTAGCCACTGGCGTGGCCCACGACCGCTTCGCGAAGCTGGCGCCCGAACTTCTCGTTCATCACGTCGTCGCTGAGGTAGGTGATGTGCCCGATCATGCGGGCGATGCGCAGGCCGCGCTGTGGCAACACGCCGTGCCGGCCGTAGTGTCCGCCATGAAAGTCCGGGTCGGTCACGATGGCGCGACGCGCGACCTCGTTGAAGGCGATGTTTTCCGCCGTGAGGTTGGGTGCGCTGGCGACCACCACCGCATGGCGCACGCGGTCGGGGTACTGCAAGGTCCAGGCGAGTGCCTGCATGCCGCCCAGGCTGCCGCCCATCACCGCCGCGAGTATCTGAATGCCCAGCGCGTCGAGCAGTCTGGCCTGCGCATCGACCCAGTCCTGCACGGTCACCACCGGGAAGTCGGCGCCGTAGATTTGGCCGGTGTCGGGATGGGCCTGCATCGGCCCGGTCGAACCGAAGCAGGAGCCGAGGTTGTTGACGCCAATGACAAAAAACTTGTCGGTGTCCACCGGCTTGCCGGGGCCAATCATGGTGTCCCACCAGCCCTCTGATTTCGGCACCTCGGCACCCTGCGCGTCAAGGTACACACCGGCCACATGGTGCGAGGCATTGAGCGCGTGGCAGATCAACACGGCGTTGGACTTGTCCGCATTAAGCGTGCCGTAGGTCTCGTAACTCAGGTCGTAGGCACGGATCGACGCGCCGCTTTGCAGCGGCAGCGGGTCTGCGAAATGCAGGGACTGTGGCGTGGCAACTAAGGTCAAGATAAAGCCTGAACAAACCGCATGAACAAAAGAAAACCCGGCATCGCTAAAAGCGAGACCGGGTTCATGGATGGTCGTCTTTAGCGGTACTTTTTAAGCGCCCGCAAGCTGAGCAAATCGGCGCTGGGGCAAGTATATCAAGCGGGTATCAGCAATGCCAGCAAGCCAAGCCCGGCAAAAATCACCGCCGACACGATGTGCACCACGCGCAGCGGCACCAGCCGTGTCACACGTTCACCGAGCCAGACCACTGGTGCGTTGGCCAGCATCATGCCCAGGGTGGTGCCCGCAACGACCGCAATCATGGCGTCGTAGCGTGCTGCCAGCATCACCGTGGCGATCTGCGTCTTGTCGCCCATCTCGGCCAGGAAAAACACCAGCACGGTGGTCGCAAAAACACCGAATCGCGGCGCCTTCGCGTCGTCGTCGTTGTTCTCCAGCTTGTCGGGAATCAGCATCCACAACGCCATGGCCAGAAAGGACGCGCCGAGGATGTAGCGCAGCATTTGCGGCCCGACCAGGGTGGTGAGCCAGGCGCCCAGCGCGCCGGCCAGCGCATGGTTGGCGACCGTCGCCACAAAAATGCCGGCGACGATGGGCCAGGGCTTGCGAAAACGCGCAGCGAGGACGAGGGCGAGGAGTTGCGTCTTGTCGCCCATTTCGGCGAGGGCGACGATGCCCGTAGAGACGAGGAAAGCTTCCATGAATAACAAACTCCGGCCGAAAACCATTGACTGCACGGCGTCCCCGGCCTTGAGCAGGCGCTGTGCAGTCAAAGGTCTCGCCGGGTGCTAAGACTGCTGGCGCCATGTCCGTGACCGGACAAGTCTGTTGACGCAAGCCCCTTTCAGGATTGAAAGGGTGGCTACTCCCCAATGACAGGCCTGATTGTAGACCTGCGCCTCGCTTTCCCCGCTCCTGGCCCATGCCCAGATTGGTGCGCACCTATCTGGCGCAGTTATTGCTTGATTTTGGTGCTTTTCATTTTTACAACCCCTTTTCGCACTTAAAACGTACAAACCATTCACGAGGGCCTTATGGACGCACTAAAACAGGGCTCGGATGCCTTGTTCATTTTGTTGGGTGGCATCATGGTTTTGGCCATGCATGCCGGTTTTGCATTTCTGGAGCTGGGAACAGTCCGCAAGAAAAATCAGGTCAATGCGCTGGTCAAGATCCTGGTGGATTTTTCGGTGTCCACCGTGGTGTATTTCATCGTCGGTTACGGCGTGGCCTACGGCACCAGCTTTTTTGTCGGGGCCGAACAACTGGCCGCCAAAAACGGCTACGAGCTGGTCAAGTTTTTCTTTCTGCTGACTTTTGCTGCGGCGATTCCGGCCATCATCTCCGGCGGCATTGCCGAGCGGGCGCGGTTTTACCCGCAGTTGTTGGCCACTGCGGTGATCGTCGGTTTGGTCTACCCGCTGTTTGAAGGCGTGGTCTGGAACCAGCGTTTTGGCGTGCAGGCCTGGATCAAGGACTTCACCGGCGCGGAATTTCACGACTTCGCCGGCTCCATTGTGGTCCACGCGGTAGGCGGCTGGCTGGCGCTGCCGGCGGTGATTTTGCTGGGTGCGCGCAGCAACCGTTACCGCAAGGATGGCGGCATCTCGGCGCACCCGCCGTCGAGCATTCCCTTCCTCGCGCTGGGCGCCTGGATTTTGACAGTCGGCTGGTTTGGCTTCAACGTCATGAGCGCGCAGACCATCGACAAGATCTCCGGGCTGGTCGCCGTGAACTCGCTGATGGCCATGGTCGGGGGCACGCTGGCCGCGCTTGCGCTGGGCAAAAATGATCCGGGTTTTGTGCACAACGGCCCGCTGGCTGGGCTGGTCGCCGTGTGCGCGGGCTCGGACCTGATGCACCCGCTGGGCGCGCTGGTCACCGGGGCTGTGGCCGGCGCGGTGTTTGTGCTGATGTTCACCTTGACGCAGAACCGCTGGAAGATCGACGACGTGCTGGGTGTCTGGCCGCTGCATGGCCTGTGCGGCGCCTGGGGCGGCATTGCCTGCGGCATCTTTGGCAGCAAGGCGTTGGGCGGACTGGGCGGCGTCAACTTGGGGGCGCAACTGATCGGCACGGCGATGGGGGTGGCCTGGGCGCTGCTGGCAGGTGTTGCCGTTTATGGAATCATCAAAGCCACCATGGGCCTGCGCATGACGCAGGAAGAAGAATACGAAGGCGCCGACCTGTCGATTCACCGCATCGGCTCGACGCCGGACCGCGAGGTTAACTGGTGATCGTTGTCCTTCGGGAGCGCTGTATGCTCTCGAATTGATAGCTGTTCACGCATGCTGGCCGTGGGCTAGAAGCCGATTTGGCCTGAATTTTCTGGTCAGCCGCGCATGAGACGCGGCGCCAGCCAGCGGTCCAGCGACCAGGCGCCCGGACCGTAGATCGCCAAACCGGCCAGCAGGGCGCCCCAGAAGATGTGCTGCTGCAAAGCCGCTGGCGCGATCTCGCTGAGCGAGATCACCGCAACCACGTTGACAACAAACAGGCCCAAGGCCGAGAAGCGCCCGGCCAGGCCCAGCAACAGCAGCACCGGCAGCACCAGTTCGCCGGCCGTGCCCATGAAGGCCGCAACAGCCGGCGACAGCAGCGGCACCTTGTACTCGTCGGTAAAAAGCGCCACGGTGATGTCCCAGTCGCGCAGCTTGGTGAGCCCGGACAGAAAGAACACCTGGCCCACATAAACGCGCGCGGCCAGCGCGGCGGCGGGCTGCAGCATGTCGAGTGCGCTGCTCAAGCGCGCCCAAAGTCCCAGCACCTTTTGCAGCGCAGAGGTAGCGGTGGTCGTCATTATTGTTGTCCTTTTAAAGTTCGATTACAGGGCGCTTGCACCCAGCAACAAGCCGGTTTGCACAGCCGGCACCAGCCATGGATTGAAATCAAACTCGGGCGCGGCTGCCAATGCGTCGGCCAGCGGGTGGTTTTCTTGCAGCGCCGCGATAAAAAGAAGCTCACCAGGCTGCGCGTGGCGCAACGAGGGTTTCAAACCCTGCCGCCAGACCAGGGCCGCCTCCTGCACCTGGCCGCGCAAACGCTCGCCCGCCTGCTGCAAGCTGGGCTCACCCGCCAGGTGGGCCTGGACAATGCTGACCACCGGGAAGCTGCTGGCCAAACCCGTAACGCCCGCGCTGAGCAACAAAGTGATTGCGGAAGGCTCATGGCTTTCAAGCAAGGCGAACGATGCCATGTCTGCCTGACCATCGGCCGCCGTGGCCGAGGCATGCAGGGCCCATTCGACACGCGCCACATCGGGCAGGTAAGGTTCTTCGCCGACCAGATCTTGCAGCGCTGCGAGAAAGGCCGCGAACCCTCCACCCCACTGGGCCAGATCGCCACAATCCGGCGCGTGGCTCTGCCAGAAGTGGCGCGACAAGGCCTCAAAGCTCTCCGCCCCCACGAGCTGTGCCACCACGGGATACGCTGCAGCCAGCACGCGCTGCGCCAATACCTGGCCGTTGCTGCGGTAGGCTTGCAGCCTGCGTTCTAGATGATTTTGGCCTTCCGCCCTTACCCCTTGTGCGTGAGCAGCTATGCATTTGATAGCGTCTGATTGGCGCGGCAGGTACAGGGCCTGCAGCAAGGCCTGTTGCGCCAGAGCCAGGCTGGTCGAGCTGCTCACCCGACCAACTCCGGTTGCCCGCCGCACGACAAAGCCAGCGCGCGGGCCTGCTGCGCCTCGCCCAGCAGCACCGACAAGGTCGGAACAGCAATGTCCCATTCGATCAACGACGGCACGGCACCGAAGCGGTTTATGGCATACGCATAAATGCGCCAGACATCAGCGGTCACGCGGCTGCCGTGGTCATCAATCACGATGTCGTCCATCACGCAATGCCCGGCCAGATGGATTTCGCCCACCGCGTTGGACGGAATCTGGTCCAGCCAGGCCTGGCAGACGCTGACCGGGTCGCCCGCTTGCTCACCGGTCATGCGCGCGTTCAGCGCATTGACGTAGATGTTGTTCACATCCACCAGCAACTGGCAACCCGTGCGCCGTGTCAGCGCGGTCAAAAATTCGGTTTCACTGCGGTCACTGCCAACCAGCGTGAGGTAGGCCGACAAGTTCTCGACCATCAAGGGCCGCTTGAGCCGCTCTTGCACCTGCTGCACGTTGGCGCAGAGCACATCGAGCGACTCGTCGTTGAAGGGAATCGGCAGCAGGTCGCCCGCATGAACCAGCTTGCCATGGACTGTCCCGCGTGCAAAACAGGCGTGGTCACTGACGCGCACGGGTTCGATGCGGTCAACCAGCCGCGCCAACTGGTCCAGATGCCACAGATCAACGCCAAGCGCTGATCCGAGCGCCAGGCCCACCCCATGCAAGCTGACGGGATAGATGGTGCGGGCCTGCTGCAGCACTGCGAGGGCCGCGCCGCCTGCCGCAAAAAAGTTTTCGGAGTGGACCTCCAGGAAGTCCAGGGATGGTCGGGTGGTCAGCAGCTCCGCGTAGTGCGGATGCCGCCAGCCGATACCGGCGGACACCGACCGGGGACCCGTGGGCGAGGCGAAGCGATTCACCTCAAACGCCAGACACTGGACGCCATCACTGCAGACAAGAAACCATCAGCTCTTTTTAGCCTTCATCTTGGCCTGGTCGGCGGTCATGCCTTTCATGCTGGCGCAAGTACCTTTGGCAACATACTTCCACTCGCCGGCGTCATCGCTGACCTTGGATTGACCGGCACAGGAGTGGGTGCCGGCCAGGTTGGCGCAGTCATTTTGGCCAGCCTTGGCGATGCCATAACATTTTTCTTTTTCCTGGGCAAGGGCAGGCGTTGCAACCAGCAGGGTAGACAGCAGGGAAGCTGCGGCTGCAGCAATCAGGGCACGTTGGTTCATTTGAAATCTCCAGTGGGTTGACACAAGTTGAAAACTCAACCAGCAGAGGAAATGTCTGCCTGGTTAAAGCTTAGTCCGGCCTGCAGTAACTTTCTTACAAGATTTTTAGGCTTCCTCAAGCGCAAGGTGGCTAGAGCAGGTCGGCAATGCGGTCCCACGCTTCGGGAGGAATTCGGCCCACATAGCTCTGGACGACCTTCCCCGATTTGTCAATCAGGTAGGCCGCAGGTAGCTGGGCGTGTTTGCCCAGATTGTCTCGGTAACTGCTTTCGCCTATCCAAAGCTGGACGAAGCGCTGTTTGATGGGAACGGTGCGCGAGATGATGTTTTCGTAGTCAAGCAGGTCTTGCACACGCGTGTCGGTGCTGACCGCGACCAGTTCAAAAGGCTTGCCAGCCCAGCCTTCATAGTTGGTCCGCAATTCTGGCATTTTGTCGCGGCATACCGCGCAGTTGGTGGACCAGAACAGCACCAGCACCACCTTGCCCTTGAGCGAGGGCAGGTTGAAGGGTTTGCCATCCATGGTTTTACCTTCGATGCGCGGTGCGGCGAGGGCACGTTCTGCAGCAGGAGAGGCCGGCGGGATCTGCGCCAGCAAGGGCGCGGCCCAACTGATCGCCATGAGGGCGAGCACGCCCAGGCCCGCAAAAGTCCGGCTCGAACGGGAAGCCCTGAAGCCGGCAATAGGGAGTGAAGCGGGATAAACAAAGCCCATGGTGGTGTCCTTGGTGGGTAGTGGCAGCCGATCTGGCGCTGCTTTGGTTGGTCGCTGCCAGGCGGAAATCCTTACGCCCGTTTCTGTCATTTTTTTCACACGTCCGCGCTGCCGTGCAGCTAGACTCGCCGATCATGACCACCTTTGAAGAGCAACTGGTTGAACACCGCGTCTACCTCATGCGTTTTGCAAGGCTGCAGCTGCGCAACGATGCCTGGGCAGAAGATGCGGTCTCGGAGACCCTGCTGGCCGCGCTGTCCAAGCCGCAGTCCTTCGGCAACCGCTCGCAGCTCAAGACCTGGCTGGTCGGCATCCTCAAGCACAAGGTCGTCGACCTGATCCGCGCCAATGCGCGCGAGGTCTCGCTACCCGATCACGGCGCCGATGACGAAGCCGATGAGCTCGACAAACTCGCCTTTCAGACCGACGGCCATTTCGCGAGTCCGCCGCAGGACTGGGGAAACCCGGAGCAGACGCTGCAGCAAGGCCAATTTTTCAAGGTGCTGGATGCCTGTGTGGAGCGCCTGCCGCCGGCCCTCGGCCGCCTGTTCCTGATGCGCGAGTGGCTGGAGCTTTCCTGCGAAGAAGTCTGTAAGGAACTGGCCCTGACGCCGACCAACCTCTATGTTCAATTGCACCGCGCCCGCCTGCGTTTGCGCGAATGTCTGGCCATCCACTGGTTTGGCACAACTACCCGCTAGGTTGCTGGCATGAAATTCACAGTTTTAAGACGCACCTGCAAACAAGCTGCAGCCTTGCTGGTCGCACGGGAGGACCGCGCCCTGAATCTGCCCGATACCGTCGCACTGCGCTTGCACCTGATGGCTTGCAAGGCATGCCCGAAGTTTGAAAATCAGATGCTAACCATGCGGCAGGCCATGCATCACTGGCGCGAGGACACCAGCGAAGCCCGGGGGGGGGGGGGGG